>Ga0247832_1000042_pt1 | contig 208121 bp, 214 predicted proteins | sample LaCruzMarch2015__10_FD_192407 | JGI IMG/M metagenome (GOLD analysis project Ga0247832, IMG submission 192407) | Freshwater microbial communities from meromictic Lake La Cruz, Castile-La Mancha, Spain - LaCruzMarch2015_4m | ecosystem: Environmental > Aquatic > Freshwater > Lake | place: Spain...
TGGGCAGGGCGCGCCGCTCGCGCCGGCTTACCATGCCGCGCTGCTCGACCGGCTGGGCAATGAGCCGGCCTGCGTGCTGAACCTGGGCGGGGTCGCGAACATCACCGCGCGGCTCGCCGATGGCAGCCTCATCGCGTTTGATACCGGGCCTGCGAACGGGCCGATTGATGAGTGGGTCGAGGGGCATGGGCGCGGCACGCATGATGCGGGCGGCAGGCTGGCGCTCGCGGGCACGGTGCACACCGGGCTGCTCGCGCAGCTGATGGATCATGACTGGTTCAACGAGAAGCCGCCCAAATCCCTCGACCGGTATGACTTTAATGCGAGCATGGCGCGCGGGCTGTCTGTGGAAGATGGCGCGGCAACGCTAACGGCGTTTACGGCGGCGGCGGTGGCGGCGGGGGTTGATCAGTTGCCGGAGCGGCCGTCGCGCGTGATCGCGTGCGGAGGCGGGCGGCACAATCGGGCCCTGATGGCGGCGTTGAAGGGCGCGCTGCCGTGTCCGCTGATGTCAGCGGAGGATGCGGGCTGGCGCGGCGATTCGATCGAGGCGGAGGCGTTCGCGTTCCTCGCCGCGCGGCGGATGCGCGAGCTGCCGCTGAGCTGGCCGATGACGACGGGTGTGCCGTCGCCGATGACGGGCGGCCAAGTGTTCGTCTAGGCGCGGGCGAGCGAGGTGAGTTCGCTGCCGGCGAGGCGGTAAACCGTCCAGCCCTCGACGGGTTTTGCACCGAGCGAGAGATAGAAGTCGATGGAGGGCTGGTTCCAATCCAGCACGGACCATTCGAGGCGGCCGCAACCCCGCTCGACGACGATTTCGGCGAGGCGTTTCAGGAGCGCCTTGCCATAGCCCTTGCCGCGATGGGCGGGGTCCACGAACAGGTCCTCCAGATAGATGCCGGGCTTGCCGAGGAAGGTGGAGAAGTTGTGGAAGAAGAGCGCGAAGCCCGCGGGCTTGTCGTCCTCTTCCACCAGCAGAACTTCCGCATATGGCCTATCGCCGAACAGGTAGCGCTTCAGCGAGGCCGATTCTGTCAGGCACTCGTGCGCAAGCTTCTCGTACTCGGCGAGCGCGTGGATGAAGCCGGTGATGGTCTCGACGTCGTCTTCCGTTGCGAAGCGGATATTTGGCATCGAAATTTCCTCCGGCTTGCCACAGGCCTATTCGTCGAAGTCGTCCTCATCCTCGACGACATCCGCGTCGAGACCTTCTTCGGCTTCCAGGCGCAGTTGCTGGTCGGCCTCGTTGAGGCGGCGCAGGAGGTATTCCTCGCAAACGCCGAGCAGCTCTTCGCGCTTGTCCACATAGAAGTGGTTTGCGCCCTTGATCCGGGCGCGGTCGACCTTGTGGCCCTTCTGGACACGGACTTTCGTCAGGGCGCGTTCGACGTCTTCCGGGGTCGCGATCGAGTCGGCGTCGCCGGAAACAATCAGCCCGGAGGCGGGGCAGGGCGCGAGGAAGGACAGGTCATAGTGGTTGGCCGGCGGGGAGATGGCGAGGAAACCGTCAATCTCAGGGCGGCGCATCAGCAGCTGGAGCGTGATCCAGGCGCCGAAGGAATAGCCGGCACACCAGACCAGGCGGGGGCTTTCCGACAGGTTTTCGAGATAGTCGAGGACGTAGGCGGCATCTTCCAATTCGCCGATGCCCTGATCATAGACGCCTTGCGAGCGGCCGACGCCGCGCGAGTTGTAGCGCAGCACGCCGAAGCCGTTCTTCTCGAACAGCTGGTAGAGCATGATGGTGACGGGATCCTGCATGGTGCCGCCCGCCTTGGGGTGGGGATGGAGGATCAGCGCAATCGGCGCGCCGGGATATGGCGGCTCGGTGTAACGCGCTTCGATCCGTCCCTGGGGGCCCGGAATGATGATTTCTGCCATCTGATCCTCAGTCTTTTTCAAGCGAAGCGAGCGAGATAGGCTAGAATGCTCAGGAAAAGCAAATTTTTCTGCAGGGTGCGGCCCGGGCCGGAAATGACTATATAGAGGGTCATGATCTATGCCGACTACAACGCCACCGCCCCGATGCGGCCCGAAGCGCGCGAAGCCCTGCTCGCGGCGCTGGCGCTGGGCGCGGCCAACCCCTCGTCGGTGCACCGGGCGGGGCGGGCGGCGCGGGCGGCCGTGGAGACGGCGCGGGCCCAGATTGGCGGGGCTGTCGGGTCGCGCGCGGCAGACATCGTGTTCACCAGCGGCGGCACAGAATCGCTGGCGCTGGCCATCCAGGGCGCGGTTCTGGCGCTGGACGGCAAGGCGACGCTGATCGTCTCTGCCATCGAGCACGAGGCGGCGGGCAAGGCGGCGGCGCATAGCGGGGTGCCGCTCGAGACCGCCTATGTGGGCGCCGATGGGCGAGTGAACCTCGCCGACCTGGGCGCCCGGCTTTCGAATTGGGACGCGGGCCTCAAAGGCACGCCGATTCTGGTGCTGATGCTGGCGAATAACGAGACCGGTATCCTTCAGCCGGTGGCGGAGGCAGCGGCGCTGGTGCGCGCGGCGGGCGGTCTGACCGTGTGTGATGCGGTGCAGGCGTTCGGCAAGGTGCAGGTGAATACGGCGCTGCTCGGCGCGGATTACCTTGCGTTGTCGGCGCACAAGATTGGCGGACCGCAGGGGGTCGGCGCGCTTTGGCACCGGGCGGGCGCGCCGCTGAAGACACGGCAATATGGCGGAGGGCAGGAGCGGGGTTTGCGCTCCGGCACCGAGAACGTGGCCGGGATTGCCGGTTTTGGCGCGGCGGCCGAAGCGGCGGTGCGCGACTTGCCGACGTTTGCAGCGCTGTCGAAGCACCGGGATGCCATGGAGGCGCGTCTCAAGGCTGAAGGCGGCGTGAGCGTGATCGGCGAAGGCTCGCCCCGGCTTGCCGGCACGTCGAACTTTGCGCGGGCCGGTTTCCGGGCCGAAACTCAGGTGATGGCGCTGGACCTCGCGGGCGTCTGCGTGTCGGCGGGTTCGGCCTGTTCTTCCGGCAAGGTGAAGCGCTCGCTGGTGCTGATGGCGATGGGCGCCGATGACGCACTGGCCGAATCGGCCATTCGCGTCAGCTTCGGCTGGGATACACAGGCGGAAGATTTCGGGCGCGTGGCGGACGCCTGGCTCGAAGCTGCCCGCAGAACTGTGCTGAAGGAAACCGTGTGATGACCGAGATCAGAAACCATGCGCTCGGGATTATTGTGCTTTCGGGCCTGCTCGCGCTTTCTGACTGCGTCATCCTTGGCGATGTCTATGGCGACGCGGCGCGCAGTGAATGCGAAAACGAAATCGATGGAAAGTCGCGGGTCGACTGCAACGAACGAGCCGGCGAGGCCCGGCGCGAAAGAGACAGGAACCAAGAGTGATGGATTGCTGCGGCGGCGTGGAAGAGCATGACGAGACCTGCACTGAAGTGAAGGTGAAGGACGGCATTGACGCCGGCACTGTGGCGGCGGCGAAACGGCTTGAGTCGGAGAACTATTCGGCCGGGTTCATCACCGACATTGAAATGGAGTTCGCGCCGAAGGGCCTGTTGGAAAGCACGGTGCGCTTCATTTCGGCGAAGAAGGGCGAGCCGGACTGGCTGCTGGAATGGCGGCTCGATGCCTATCGCCGGTGGCTGGCGATGGAAGAGCCGGATTGGGCGCGGGTGAACTATCCGAAGATCGATTACCAGGCCTTCTATTATTACGCCGCGCCGAAGAATGCCGCGAAGTACAAGTCGATCGATGAAGTGCCGAAGGAAATTCTGGACACTTACGCCAAGCTGGGCATTCCGCTGCGCGAGGCCGAAGTGCTGCTCGGTGTCGAGGGCGCAGCCGAGACGGCCGCAACCGCGCGCGAGAAGCCACGCATTGCCGTGGACGCCGTGTTTGACTCGGTGTCGGTCGCGACGACCTTCCGCGAAGAGCTGAAGAAGGCCGGCGTGATCTTCATGTCCATCTCCGAGGCCGTGCATGAATATCCGGAGCTGGTGCGCAAGTATCTCGGCACCGTTGTTCCGGCGACGGACAATTACTTCGCGACGCTGAACACGGCCGTCTTTTCGGATGGCACGTTTGTCTATGTACCGAAGGGCGTGCGCTGCCCGATGGAGCTGTCGACCTACTTCCGCATGAATGCCGAGAGCACTGGGCAGTTCGAGCGGACGCTGATCATCGCGGATGAAGGTGCTTACGTTTCCTATCTCGAAGGCTGCACGGCGCCGATGCGGGATGAGAACCAGCTGCATGCGGCAGTGGTTGAACTCGTCGCGCTGGATGATGCCGAGATCAAATACTCGACCGTCCAGAACTGGTGGCCGGGCGACGAGGATGGCAAGGGCGGCATCTATAACTTCGTGACGAAGCGCGGCGATTGCCGGGGCGCGCGCTCCAAGATTTCCTGGACACAGGTTGAGACCGGATCGGCGATCACATGGAAGTATCCGTCCTGCGTGCTGCGCGGGAATGACTCGGTCGGCGAGTTCTATTCGATCGCGGTGACCAATGGCCGCCAGCAGGCCGATACCGGCACCAAGATGATCCACCTCGGCAAGCGCACGAAGAGCCGGATCATTTCCAAAGGCATCTCGGCCGGCAAGTCCGACAACACGTACCGAGGCCTCGTCTCGATCCACAAGAAGGCCGAAGGCGCGCGGAATTTCACGCAGTGCGACAGCCTGCTGATCGGGGATAAATGCGGCGCGCACACCGTGCCCTACATCGAAAACCGGCGCGCCGACGCGCAGCTGGAGCATGAGGCGACGACGACGAAATTGTCGGAAGACCAGCTGTTTTACGTGCGCCAGCGCGGTATCGGCGAGGAGCAGGCGGTGGCTTTGCTCGTCAACGGTTTCGTACGCGACGTGCTGCAGGAACTGCCGATGGAATTTGCCGTAGAGGCGCAGAAACTTTTGGAAGTCAGCCTCGAGGGGAGTGTGGGATGATGAAACGCGTTGTTGTGCCGATCACGGCGCTGATGATTGTAGGCGCCTGTTCGCGCGGCGCAAATGAGGCACCTGGCGCCGCTGAAGAAGCTGTGCGCGCACAAGCTGCGCTTGAGCGGATCATGGCTATGGAAATCTGCGGCGACGTGCCGTCTGATGAAGCGCCTTTCGATTGCCGTCTGGAAGCTGAAGGCGAAGGTAAGCCCGGGCGCCAGCTGATCGTCTCGTTCCCGCCGCGAGAGGGGGATGGTTCAAGCCGCGTCGTCCGCATTGAGATCGCCGATCTTTCCGGTGAATCCCTTCAGGTGATCGAGGAAGAAGATGTCTCGGGATTTGGCTATCCGAACCTGCAGGATATTGATGGCGACGCGGCACTCGACCTCTTCGTTCCGCTCTACACCGGCAATGTGAACACGACTTACGCGGTTTACCTGCAACGCGGCGGCGGCAATTATGTGCGTGCCGGCGAACTCAGCGGGCTCGACTTCAGCTATCGCGGCGACGGCATCGTTACGGCGTCGGGCCGCTCCAGCGCGGCGTCCTGGGGGGTCGAGTATTTCCGGGTTGCGTCGGACGCATTTGTGCCCGCCGCGGCGGTTTACGTGGAAGCCACCGGGGTCGACGAAAACAACACGGTTACCGGATCAAAATGCACAATCGAAAGCGTGACAGACCCGGCACTGGCCACGGCCGATCTGTGCAAGGATGAAGCGGTATCGTCCATTTACGCATTGCCGGAACCTGCAATAGAATAATCGGCACGGCTTTTTGCTTGGTTCCCGCTTGAAGTTCGCTGCTGAGACGAAAAGTGATCGGAATGGTCTGCTTTAACGCTTAGTCGGCAATTGTATTGGCCTCTGCCTGTCTGCAGGGCGCGGCAACTGCGTTAGCAGCGCCGCCACCGGATGAAGTCGCCGTGACGGCTGAAATCCCGGTTGCCGATCCGCCGGACGTCGGCAACGCGCTGGACACATTGTTGTCTCTGGAAAGCGATGTTCTGATCCTTCTGCCCCAGCGGCTCGAAAAGGAGGTCCTCGATTTTTCGGTGGCAAGCCTGAAAGAAGTGGGCCGCTGGCTCCGGGTGATCCACACAGATCAACTCTTCGGAAGCCGGAGAAGGCGATGCCGGTGAACGCTTCACGTGTGATGGGCCCGGCGAAAATTCAGCGCCGTTTGCGGGTCTTTATCTCGGAGAGGTTGTCCGCCGCAGTTCGGCTCAGGACCGGGTCTGGCAGCCCTAGGGCACGTTTGTACAGCGCATCCAGCTCATATGAGTATGCCGCCGGGTCATGCTGGATTTGACGCCTTTGTCCTGGTTTCGGCTCAAGGAGGCGCCAGGCCGGGGACTGCCGCGCTGAAGCGGGTGCTGAATGGGCCGACTGGCTGCGCGCATTCCATTGCGGTTTTCCGGCTTCAGCCGATTGATCTGTAACAGGTTGTGACCGCGCCGAGCCTGCCGCCGCCTGAAGCGGCACCTGCAACGGCCAGTTAAACCGGAGTCTGGCTCCCGAACAGCGTCGCGGCGCCGCAAGGGGCTTTCCCCGGCGGCCTCGACCGCCTACATGGCAAGCATGTTGAAGATCGAAAAATTGAGTGCGAGTGTCGGCGAAGGCGAGGAGGCGAAAGCCATCCTCCACGGCCTGTCATTGTCCGTTCCCGCCGGTGAAGTGCACGCCATCATGGGCCCCAACGGTGCGGGCAAATCCACGCTCTCCTATGTGTTGACCGGCCGCGAAGGCTATACGGTCACCGGCGGCACGGCGACGCTGGACGGCGCCGACATTCTGGCGCTGGAGCCGGAAGCGCGCGCGGCGGCGGGGCTGTTCCTGTCCTTCCAGTATCCGGTCGAGATTCCCGGCGTGCCGGTGATGACTTTCGTGCGCACAGCCATGAACGCGCAGCGCAAGTCGCGCGGCGAGGCGGAGATCTCGGCGCCGGATTTCATCAAGAAGTCGCGCGAGATCGCGAAGGTGCTCAGCCTTGATCCCGAGATGCTGAAACGGCCGGTGAATGTCGGCTTCTCCGGCGGCGAGAAGAAGCGGCTCGAGATCTACCAGATGATGATGCTGGAGCCGCGCTTCATGGTGCTGGACGAGACCGATTCCGGGCTCGACATCGACGCGCTCCGGACGGTGGCCGAAGGCGTGAACGCCTTGCGCGCGCCGGGCCGGGGCATGCTGGTGATCACGCACTACCAGCGCCTGCTCGACTATATCAAACCGGACAAGGTGCACGTCCTCGCCAAGGGCCGCATCATCAAGACGGGCGGGCCGGACCTTGCGCACCGGCTGGAAGCGGAAGGCTATGACGGCGTTCTGGCGGAGGCCGTGTGAGCACCGCCCTGAAGGACATGATCCGTAATCCGACGGTCGCGGAGCTGGAACTCGTTGCGCGCTACGCCGCGCTGAAAGCCGACGTACGCCGGGAGCGGTTGTTCGAGGCGTTTGCGCAGACGGGTTTGCCCGGCCGGCGCACCGAAGGCTGGCGTTGGACGGATTTCAAGACGGCGGTCTCGTCTCTCGATGCGCCGAAGGCGGCGCCTGCGCGCGATCCGCTTGTGCGGGACGCGGTGACCACGCTTCGGTTCACGCCATCCGGCTACGGGGCGCCGAAGGCTTTGCCGGCAGGTGTGAAGCTGCTGGCGAAAGACGAAGTGCAGGCGATGGGCGGGGCGGAGGCTGCGCCGCTCGGGGCGCTCGCGGCGGCGCTGTCGGGAGGCAAGACGCCTGCTACGCTGCTCGTCGATGTGAGCGCCGGTGCGCCCGTGCACCTGCACATGGTGTTTGAAGGGCCCGGCGCGATCAATGCGGCGCGCGTGGTTTTCCTGCTTCGTCCTGGGGCGGAGCTTCATCTGTCCGAGAGCCATCTGGGCGGGGCCGCGCTGTCGGCTGCGCTGGTCGAATTTACGCTGAACAAGGGCGCGCGCCTGAACCGCACAGTTTACCAGATCGGCGGCGCGGACGAGGCGCAGGCCGTGACGGCGCTCATCGAACAGGACGCCAGCGCAGCTAGCGTGCAGACGGTGCTGGCCTTCGGCGCCAAGGTTGCGCGGATCGAGACGCGGCTCGTGCACCGGGAGACGGGATCGAAGGCGACGCTCAATGCGGCATATCTTGCGGGTGCAGGTCTGCAGGCGGATATCACGACGCATGTGCGCCATGGCGCGCCGTCCTGCATCACCCGGCAGGTGACCAAGGGCGCAGTGCTGGACGGTGGGCGCGGCGTGTTTCAGGGCAAGTTCCATGTGCCGCGCACGGCGGGCCAGCAGACCGATGCTTCGATGCAGCACAAGGCCTTGCTGCTGGAAGAGGGCGCGGAAGTGTTCGCGAAACCCGAGCTTGAGATTCTTGCTGACGATGTTCAGTGTGCGCACGGAAATACGTCTGGCCAGCTGGACGCGGCGCAGCTGTTCTACCTTCGCCAGCGCGGTATTGCGCTGGTTCAGGCGCGGGCCTTGCTGACCGAAGCGTTCATCGCCGAAGCGCTGGAAGGCGCGGGCGCGTTGGAGGACGTGTTGCGTGCCGAAGCGAGTGCGTGGCTGAACCATGCCGCGTAAACTTGACCTTACCGCGATCCGCGCCGAGTTCCCGATCCTCGCCCGCCAGGTGAACGGGCATCCGCTCGTTTATCTGGATAATGCCGCGAGTGCGCAAAAGCCGGACGCGGTGATTGACGCGATGGCGAACCAGGCGCGCACGGCCTATGCGAACGTGCACCGGGGCTTGCACACGCTGGCGAACGAGGCGACCGAGGCGTTCGAAGCGGCGCGGGAAACTGTGCGCGCCTTCCTGAATGCGCCGTCGACGGACAATGTGATCTTTACCAAGGGTTCGACCGAGGGCATCAATCTGGTTGCATCCGCGCTCGCGGCGCGCATCCAGCCGGGCGACGAGATCGTGCTGTCGATCATGGAGCACCATTCCAATATCGTGCCCTGGCATTTCCTGCGCGAGCGTCATGGCGCCGTGCTGCGCTGGGTGGGCCTGACGGCCGATGGCTCGCTCGACATGGACGCCATGCGCGCCGCGATCGGGCCGAAAACGAAGATGGTTGCGGTTACGCACATGAGCAACGTGCTCGGTACGGTCACCGACGTGGCGGCCATCGCGGCAATGGCGCACGGTGTCGGCGCACAGCTTCTGGCGGATGGCAGCCAGGCGGCGGTGCATCTGAGCGTCGATGTGCAGGCGTTGGGGTGCGACTGGTACGTGTTTACGGGCCACAAGCTGTACGGGCCAACGGGTATCGGCGCGCTTTATGGCACGGCCGAAGCGCTCGACCGCGCACGGCCATATCAGGGCGGCGGCGAGATGATCGAGATCGTGGAAACGGACCGCGTTACCTACAATACGCCACCCCACAAATTTGAAGCCGGCACGCCGCCGATCCTCGAGGCGGTGGGCCTTGGCGCGGCGCTGCGCTGGATGGGGCAGTTCGATACGGCCGAAGTCGCGGCGCACGAGCACGCGCTTTACACGCGGGCCCGTGAGGCGCTGCGCGGTATCAACGGGCTGAAAGTGCACGGCGAGGCGCCGGGCAAGGGCGCGGTGCTGTCGTTCAGCCTGGAGGGCGCGCATCCGCATGACCTCGCCCAGATCCTTGACCGTTACGGTGTCGCGATCCGGGCGGGCCATCACTGCGCGCAGCCGCTCATGCAGTATCTGGGGGTTTCCGCGACCGCCCGGGCCAGCTTCGCCTTGTATAATACGCAAGGCGAGGTAGATGCCTTCGCCGAAGCGCTCGCCAAGGCGCGGAAAATGCTGGTATAGGGAAGCGCATGGCAGACGATATGGCTTCCCGGGATACGATGAACGCGGCGGAAACGCCCGCGGCATCGGCGATTGCCCAAGACGAGATGGACCGCATCACCGACGCGCTGATCGCGGCGTTCAAGACCGTTTTCGACCCGGAAATCCCTGTCGATGTGTATGAGCTGGGCCTGATCTACAAGGTTGATATCGATGATGACCGAAAGGTTGACATCGAGATGACCCTTACGGCGCCGGGCTGTCCTGTGGCCGGGGACATGCCGGGCTGGATCGAGAATGCGGCCAAGACTGTCGAAGGCGTTGCCGATGTGGAAGTGCGCCTGACGTTCGATCCGCCCTGGACGCCGGCACGGATGTCCGACGAAGCGCGCCTCGCCCTGAACATGCTTTGATTGAAGGAACGGGCCGAAGCCCCTATTTGTTTATCATGGCCAGACGTCCCCGCCCGAAACCTGTTCGCCTCTCTGACGCCGCCGCTGTGCGTGTGCGCGAAATCATGGACGAGCGCGGCCTTGGCTACCTTCGCGTCGGCGTGAAGAATGGCGGCTGCGCGGGCATGGAATATGTCATGGACTATGCGGGCGAGCCTGCGCCGCTTGATGAGGTTGTCGAGGATAATGGCGTGACCATCGTGATTGACGCGAAGGCCGTGCTGTTCCTGCTGGGCAGCGAGCTCGACTATGAGACGACGCTGCTGCACGAGAAGTTCGTGTTCCGTAATCCAAACCAGACGGACGCTTGCGGTTGCGGCGAGAGCGTGACGATCGTGCCCGCTGCGGCGGAGTGATTGTTCGCAGTTTCGCGCCGATCGAGGCGCCGGATGCCCACACTCTGATCCTGGGAAGCATGCCGGGCGTCGCCTCGCTCGAAGCGGGCCAGTACTACGCGCATCCGCGCAATACCTTCTGGCCGATCATGGGCGAGCTGTATGGCGCCGGTCCGGACTTGCCGTACACGGAGCGTATGGCCTGTCTGAAGGCGTCGGGCATCGCGGTCTGGGATGTGCTTCAGTCCTGCGTGCGGGCGGGTAGTCTGGACGCGGATATTCGCGGCGAAGTGCCGAATGATATTGCGGCCTTCTTAGTGACGCATCCCGGTATTCGGCGCATCGGCCTGAATGGCGGGAAGGCGGCGGCGAGCTTTCGCAAGCATGGGGCGGGGTGCCTGCCATCCGGCGTGAACGTTCGGGTTTTACCGTCGACCAGCCCGGCGCATGCGGCGCGTGGGCCCGAAGAGAAGTGTGAGCTTTGGCGGGCGGCTCTGCTTGGCTAGCCTCTCACGCCTTCTCGTAAGCCGCCAGGTTATCCGGCCTCGGTTTGGCTTCCATGCCGCTCGGGGGATCGGGGATCAGGGTCGCGCGGCGCGCCGGCTGTCGCGTTGCTTCGGCCACGAGTTCGGCGGTGCGCGCTTCGACGGCTTCGGTGAGGCGGGCGACGAATTCGTCCTTCGGCAGGCCGGGCGGGATGGGATCGAGGAACTCGATCACCGCAGTGCCGGCGCGCTTCGGTTTTTCCTGTTGCTGCCAGAAAACGCCGATATTCGTTGCGACCGGCACCACGGGCACGCCCATGGCCTCAGCCATATGCCAGACACCGGACTTGTAGCGGAAGTGGTAGCCGACCGGCGCCAGGTGGCCTTCGGGATAGATCAGCACGCGTCGGCCATCCGCCTTGGCCTTTTCCATACCTTCGGAGAGGGAAGAGGCTTTCTTCTCGCCGCCGCCGCACGTGTCGATGACGATGGCGCCAAGTTTCTTGAGAATGCCGGAGACGAGCGGGAAGCGTTCCAGGTGGTCACCGGTCACGAAGGCGAGGTTCGGCACTTCCGGATAGACGAGAAAACCGTCGCCCCAGCTCTGATGCTTGGAAGCGATGACGAAGGCGCCCTTCGGCAGGCGTTCGCGCCCGCGTACGTCCTTGCGGATGCCGGCGATGAGGCGAAGCGCCAGGTTCATGGCGCGCGTATAGCTTCTGATGATGGCCCGGACGGGCCCGTGACCCGGCCAGGCAAGGAAAGGGAGGGAGGCCAGGATGTAGAAGACCGAGAGCGCGTAGTAGGCGATCTGGAAGAGGCTGCCGCGCATTGAAGAAAGCTCCGTAGGCGAAGGATCAGGTCGATTTCAGGACCGCAAGCACGGCCCGTGCGAGCGCGGGGGCGTGCTGGGACAAAGGACCGGGAAGCCGGTTGTAGATCTTGTTCTGCCCGGCCTGCATGACGACGCCGAGCGCCATTGCGGCCTTCAGCGCCGGGTCGCCCTTCGCGATAGCGCCGGCCTCCATCAGCCCGACAATGATGCGTTCCGTGACCGAGACGGGATCGTCTTCGCGGCGCTTGTCGTAGGGCAAGTAGCGGTTGAGGGAGACGAGATGGAACGAAAAGAGCAGGAAGTCCTCGTCCGCTAGGTTACAGTAGGCGGTCACGGCGGCGTGCACTTTCGCATCGAGGCTGCCCGCGCCGGTCAGAGCTTCGGTCAGGAGTTGCGAGAGGCGGTTGTGCGTTTCCTGGAACAGGGAGAGGGCCAGTTCGTCCTTGCCCTTGTAATGACGATAGAGGGCTCCTTCGGACACGCCGGCCTTGTCCGCGATCTCGCGGGTGGTCGCGGCGTCCACGCCCTCATGGATGAAAAGCTTGAGCGCGGCGCGCTCGATCTTCGGCTTGGCGTTGCGCACGCGCGGCTTCTTGTCGGGCTGTTTCGGGGTCAGGGTGGCAGGGCGTGCCATGTCAGGCGTCTCCGTTTGGATAGCCTTCGTATAGCGGCAATCCACCCAGTTTGCAAGTGATTATTCGCTCACTCGAGGGTCTGTTTGTAAACTTGCCGGTAACCAGAGGGAGCCGGAGAACTGAGCATGCCCAGACAAATGTGGTGGCCGGGGTGTGGCGGGCAGAACAGCCGTCGGCTCTGCGCCAGCCCCTCGCTTCAGGCGAGAACGTCGATCCGGTAGCTCTCGATCACGGTATTCGCGAGCAGCTTCTCGCACATCTCCTTGACGCGCTTTTCAGCGTCCGGCTTCGACACGCTGTCACCGAGTTCCAGCTCGATGACCTTGCCGACGCGGGCGGCTTCTACTTCCCTATAGCCCATGCGGGCGAGGGTATCGGCAACAGCCTTGCCTTGCGGGTCGAGCACGCCGGGCTTCAGCGATACGTGTACGACGGCCTTCATTTGCTGCCTCCGGTGAAATTCACCACGTTGTCCGTGTCGCCCGATTCCTTGAAGATCCCAAGGCGGCGGGCAACTTCGGCATAGGCTTCGGTGACGCCGCCCAGATCGCGGCGGAAGCGGTCCTTGTCGAGCTTTTCGCCCGTCTTGTAGTCCCAGAGGCGGCAGCTGTCGGGGCTGATCTCGTCGGCCAGCAGGATGCGCGGCATGTCGTGGTCATTCTCGAAATAGCGGCCGAACTCGAGTTTGAAATCTACGAGGCGGATGCCGGCGCCCGCGAACAGGCCGGACATGTAGTCGTTCACGCGCAGAGCGAGCGCGATGATATCGTCATACTCCTGGGGCGTTGCCCAACCGAAGGCGGCGATGTGTTCTTCGGATACCATCGGATCGTGCAGCGCATCGCTCTTGTAGTAGAATTCCACAAGCGGGCGGGGCAGCTGCTGGCCTTCCGGCATGCCGAGGCGGGTTGAGAGCGAGCCGGCGGCGATGTTGCGAACGACGACTTCGAGCGGAATGATCTCGACCTTGCGGATAAGCTGCTCGCGCATGTTGAGGCGGCGGATGAAGTGGGTCGGGATGCCAATCGCGCTCAGCTGGGTCATGATGAACTCGCTGATACGGTTGTTCAGCACGCCTTTGCCGTCGAGTACGGCCTTTTTCTGGGCGTCGAAAGCCGTTGTGTCGTCCTTGAAGTACTGGATCAGCGTGCCGGGTTCCGGCCCCTCGTAGAGGATTTTCGCTTTTCCCTCATAGACGATGCGCCGTTTGCTCATCTTATCCGGCCCTTCCTGCAGTCCGTGGGACGTATTTGCCGGACGGAATCGCCTGGCACCGTCCCTGAAGGCCGGACTGTTACGCCAATCCGGCGGCAGAAACAATTATTGCGAACACAGGCCCGGCGTACCTATATGACCCCGGCAACGCTAACGCCTGATGCAGAAAAGGGTATTTCCATGAGCTCATTCGAAGATCGTGAACGCGCCGAAGAAGCCCGCTATGCGATGGACCAGCAGACCCAGATGCGCGTGACCGCCCGCCGCAACAAGCTGCTTGGCCTGTGGGCGGCCGGTCTGATGAAGCTCAGCGGCGAACAGGCCGAAGCTTACGCCAAGAGCGTCGTGATCGCTGATCTCGAAGAGGCGGGCGACAATGACGTGATCCGGAAGATTTTGGCCGATCTCTCCGCCGCGGGCGCCACGGTCAGCGAAAGCGAAGTCAAGGAAGAGCTTGCGCGGCTCCTGCCGGTTGCCAGGGACGAAGTGGCCCGGGACGTCAAGAGGTAAGCCGGCCGTGCGGCCCCGGGTCTAGCCGGGCGTGTAGCTGTCGCTGCACTTTGGTGTGTCATGCCCAACCGGCGTGAACGAGACGCAGCTGAACTGCGCGCCAGAACCGTCCCGGAACAGCGGCGGGCCATGCCATCCGGCCATTTGCGGGATGCCGGTCCAGGCGCTGAACATCACCTTGCCGGGGGCGACCGGCACGCCCGGATCGCCCGTTTCGGTCGCGTAGACCGGCACACCTTCGACAAACCAGGTCACGCCGTCCGGGCGCCATTCGAAGGCGTAGAGGCGGGGCCTGCTCGCGGCGTCGAATGGCAGGTCGAATGTCGCGGGCTGGCTCGTCTTGCCGTTTCTGAAATAGTTGAAGTGGATCCTGGTCGTGTCCGACCCGAGAAACTCGATGTCGATCTCGTCGTGCGGGTCGCCGAACCAGGGGCCGGTGTAAGTAAAGAAGGCGGAGACGAGGCCGGAGCCGCGGGCTGGCTGCATGATCGTTTCGTAGCGGCCATAGTGGAATTTGCCGCTCGATTGCATTTCAGCCGCTGTGTATGGCAACCCACCCCGTGCCTCTCGCCGCACTTCCAGGAAGGCGCCGCCGTTACGGCTTACGATGTTTTCCGCCACCCAGTCGCCGCCATAGAAGCTGTCGGCATTGCCATGGCTGGACGCGCTGAAGACATGGTCCTGCAGCGGCGCGTTCAAACGGGTGAAGAAGCCGCCGCGGTTAGGTTTTGCGGGTTGTGACCAGAGGCGCACGCGGGCCGTCGTCGGGGCGGGCTCAGCCGGGCGAACCCAAGGATAGAAGTCTGGAGCTGCCTTAACCATCGCTGGCGCGCTTTCAGCGACGGTGATGTTCGCCGGTGCAGTTTCCGGACGGGACACTTGTGGCAGCTCGGTCGGGCGCAGCATCAGCAGAGCCAGCACCAGTACCGCCAGCCAGCTGACCGCAACCAGCGCATCCGCGCCCTCGTCGGGGCGGCGCCAGGCGGCAGTGTTATGCTGAACGTCGTGCGACAAGCGAAGGGCCTCAAGTTAACCCCTTGCTAACCAGCAATATTCGAGCCAGCCTTTTTAACTTATGCCGCCGATCCGTCGTCTGGCGCTGGCGCGGCCAGCGCAGCCCGGTTTCGCATCATGAACAGGGGCACCGAACCGATGGGTGTGACGGCCCAGTCCAGGGGTTCATCGTGCGGTTCGCAGGGCACCCGGTCAATCTGCTGGGCCGCGTAGGCGAGCGCGCAGGCGAAGGCTCGGCCCTTGGACCGCAAGGCTGTCAGTGCCCGGTCATAATGGCCCCGGCCATAGCCGAGACGATTGCCAAAGGTATCGAAGGCCAGCAGCGGCGTCAGGACCAGCGTCGGCACGGCTTCGGGCGCGTCCTCTGGCGGCTCCAGCAGGCCGAAGCCGCGGCGCTCGAGCTGTTCGCCGGGGGCCCAGAGCCTCCAGCTGATAGTACCCTGGGGCGTCATGCGCGGCAGGCAGGTCTCAGCCCCGGCCCGTCCGAGACGGTCGAGCAGGGGCATCGGGTCGATTTCTTCGTTGATGGGGACGTAAGCCGAAACGACCGGGCCGTAGCGCTCAAGCAATTTCATCGGGAAGATGGCGGCGAGCTTTCCGGCTGCGTCCGGGTCACGCGCCTCGGCTTCGGCACGCAGCGTGCGCATGCGGTGGCGCAGGGTTGTCTTGTCGTCTTCGAGGCTCATAGGGCCTTGTAGCGGGCGCAGCAGGCGCCGTCACCGCGGAAGGGACACAAGAACCGCAACCGCCGCCGGGCACATTTCACTCCCGTCGACCTAGATGCTAGGTGGGCGCCAGATGAGCCGAGGCCACAGCCCCGACCAGAATGCCAGCTCCCTGACGGTAAGTAAGGTCGCTGGAGATCAGTCCCTTGCGAGCGTCGCAGCCCTTGTGAACCTTCAATGTAGTGGTCCGCCGCCTCGCTGGAAAGGCCTATTCCCTCAAAGGTTCAGGTCGATGGCGTAAATGAGCGTGCGTTGCTGTTCGGAGAAGTTGTTATCGGAGACGATCCAAAGGCGGACATCGCCGCTTGGCAGTGCCTGCACGGCCAGGCCTTCGAAGTTGTCGGTCATCACCGGGCGCGAGAGCGCAATGCGCTCATCTTCGCCGGGGCCCCAAGCCAAAACGCTCCGTACGCCGCGCAGCGGGTCGAATGAGCGGTAAAGGTAAATGTCGCGATCCGTGCCATTGGGCAGGCGCACGCTGTCCATCGACACCAGCGCGAAACCGGACGGGTTCGGCGCTGTCTTCCCGGTCCACGCGCCGGCGCCGTCCGCGAGGATGTGGCCCAAGGGCGACCGGCCCTCCGGCGCAGCTTCGAAGCCGAACTCCAGTTCGCCGCCGAACGACAGCCTGAGGGCTTCCGGGCCTTCGTTTGAATCGATCACCGTCCCCTCGAATGTGCTCGGCAGCGCTGCGATTTCGACAGCGTTCGCGCCGGCGCCGCAGGTGCCGATCGCGAAGGCTGCAACGCGAAAGTTTCGCTCGAAGCTGACGAACGCGATGCCGTCCCGGACGGCCAGGCCCTCGGCATCATTTTCGGTCTTGCCGGACAGAAGCCGGCCGCCGGGCCCGCGCATGTAGCCAATGGCTGCGGCAGAGGGCGCGTCGTCGTTGAGCGCCAGTTTCACCCAGCCGCCAGCATCCGTTACTGCAAGCAGCGACGTGTCGTCCTCAACGGCCAGGCCGGACAGTCCGCCGAAGTTCGGATCGGTCGAGGTGAGCTCCCACGCGCCCGCAAATTCTGCGCCCTTTTGTATGCGCTCCGAAAGGACTTCGACTTGACGCTCGTTCAGCGGCGCGATGGTGAGGTTCAGTGGCAACATGCCCCGCATCGGCGTGCCGCCTTCGGCGCAGGATGTTTCGCGGATCGCGTCCGCGGCCGTCTCGAAATTCCACGGGGCCGCCGCCTCCACGGCTGCAACCTCTGCAGCGGGGGCTGTCTCGGCCTCCGGGCCGGACGCGGCGCAGCTCAGGACCGAGAACAGGCTGGCCGCGACCGGCCAGAAAACGTTGCGCGTCATGGCGTGCCTTTAGTGCATCGAAGACCCGGCATGCGGGATCGCATCCGGTTACGACGAAGGGACGACAGAACTCTGACCTTTTCGTGAATCAATTGGGACACCTGCACTGGATTTCGATTCCGAACCCTTCCAAAGCTTGCAGATGAGTACGATTCCCCTTGCCCGGCGTTCGCCGGTTCCGCCCGAAAACTGCAACCTGGCCCGCACGATTGAGATCGTCGGGGATCGCTGGATCTTGCTGATCTTGCGGGCGGCGCTGTACGGCGTGCGCCGGTTTGACGATTTCCAGGCGGAGCTCGGCTGCCCGCGGACCGTGCTGTCCGGCCGGCTCAGGATTCTGGTGGACGCGGGGCTACTCACAAAAAAAACCTACAAGGTTCCCGGTAAACGGGCACGCCCGGAATACGTGCTGTCGGCGATGGGCCTGTCGCTCCGGCCGATCCTGATCGGCCTAACGCAATGGGGTGACATCTGGCTGGGCAAGGGCGAGCCGCCGCCGATCACCTTCACCAAGGCCGGATCCAAGACGGCGATCCGTGCCGCCTTCGTGGATCCCGATGGGCGCGAAGTTCGGCCGGACCAAATCCGCGCGGTCTTGCGGGGCTAGAGTGAGGCGCCCGTGTTGTTTTTGGCCCTTGCAATGAACCGGCCTTGCGATTATCCCCACCGCTCTGCCGGTCTTGGCCGGTCAGCGCACTTCCGGATGCGGGCGTAGCTCAGTGGTAGAGCACAACCTTGCCAAGGTTGGGGTCGAGAGTTCGAATCTCTTCGCCCGCTCCAGAAGAACTCAACGGAAACATTGAGTTGAGCGTTTTTGTGCTCTGCAGCGAAATAAGCTGCGTAGGTTTTGCGTAGGTTTGACCATCGATAGCGGCCCCGCAGTCACAATAGATCGATCCTACAACAGCCACCGGCAAGCAGCGCTACCGTCTGTTTGTCCTTGCGCGCTATTTGTTTGAGAAACGATCTTGCTCTGACTGCCGACCCGCGAGCGCGAGGCAGTTTTGGCCGAGCGGCCCTCTTTCAAGAGTATTTCTGCTAGGGCCAACACCGTTTGCAGCGCCTCGTCAGCTTGATCTGAGGGATACACCCGATTTCATCCTAGGCCTCTCGTTCTCTAAAATCGAACACGATCAGGCCTCCGCCATGGCGGCTCCTCCAAAAAAGACCAGTGCGAAAATCAGGATCGGTATTGCGGTTCTCATGTCGGATGAACGTGTGCGCCGTAAAGTTAGTTCCGAAGATCAGTGTCATTAGCACCTTCCAAGCAGGCGCTCAGGACGCAAACCTGAACCTTCTGGTCTTCTGTTCCAGCATCGCTTGGGAAATTGCCGATTCTTTCACCGGGCGGTGATCGGGATTTACGGTTGAAGCCCGCCATCAACCGCACCGAGCCAACGGAGGCACCCGAATGAAGGGCTGCATAATCAACGACCCGGAGGAACTCGTCGAGGAAAATCCCGCCTTCCGCCGTACGCTCTACAGCGGAAAGCACATGCAGCTCTTGCTCATGTCGCTTCGTCCGGGTGAGGACATTTGCGAAGAAATCCATGCGGACAATGATCAGTTCTTCCGTGTCGAACAAGGCAGCGGGGAAGTCTGGATCGACGGCGGTGCTTCTAAGATCGGCCAGGGTCATGCAATCATTGTCCCAGCCGGCGCGCGGCACAACATTGTAAACACCGGCAGCCGCAGCTTTGGGCTATATCCACGGCCGGCCAGATCGCTGGTGCCCGCTTCATCGGTTACGAGACCGGCGGGCACACCTGGGCCGGGCACAATGACGAAGTGATGGCGGCCATTGCGGCGCTGGTGCCCCCCGCCCGCTGTTCGGGGCTAGCCGCGATCGACCCCTGCCTGCGCTAACATCCGCTTGCGGCGTTCTTCTGTCTCGCCTTAGGCATCAGATGGAGCCTGCTGGTTGTCAGCGTCACCGCGACGCGGCTCTACTTGCGCGGTCGAGGCGATCAGCTCGAAGGGAACCGAGTTTGTGCCTGCCGCTAAAGCATTCCTGCATCTGGTCGCAGTCGAAGGACGAAACTTGCCAAAGGCCGGACTCCGGGCGAGACAGGGGGCTGGCAAGTTTTCCTGATGCATCAAGGGCCTGACGTGACCGATTCGCCGACCTCGGATCAGGAAGCCGAACTCGCGGAAGCGCTGCGCGAGGCTGCGGCGTTCGGGCTGACCGGGCGCGCGACCATCAATGACATCGCCCGTATCGCAAAGGTCTCGAAAAAGACCGTGTCGCGGGTCATTAACGAGAGCCCGCTGGTCAAGCCGCGCACCCGGCACCTGGTGAAGGCGATCATCGCCAAGCTTTGCTTCACGCCTGACCCCCAGGCGCGCGCGCTGGCGCTGCGGCGCTCTTTCCTCATCGGACTCGTATACGACAATCCAGGCCCGCAATATGTGGTGAACATGCAGCGCGGCATTCTCGATGGGCTCGAGGATACGGACTTTCAGCTGGTCTTGCGGCCAGTCAGCCGCTCTGACGCGAATTGCTGGGACCGGCTGCGCACCTTCATCCAGCATCACAAGCCATTCGGCTTGATCCTTCCGCCCTCGGTGTCGGAGGATGAAGACCTTGTGGCGATGCTGCGCGAGAACGATGTCGATTATGTGCGCATTGCTTCGGTCGAACTCGACACGCCAGCGCGCATGATCCGTACACACGATGCCGAAGGCGCGGCGCAGGCCGCGCGCCACCTAAGCGCGCTCGGGCACACGGACATCGCGCACATCCAGGGTCCGGAAACCTTCCGGTCCGCGCATGAACGGCGCAGGGGTTTCGTGCGTGGGCTGGCGGAATCTGGCCGCACGCTGTCGCCGGATATGGTTGCCGAAGCGGGCTATACCTTTGAATCGGGCCTGCTCGCGATGGAGCGGCTCATTTATGCCGAGCGCCGGCCGACGGCCGTGTTTGCTGGCAATGACGAGACGGCGACCGGCGCCTATGTGGCGGTGTGCAAAGCGGGACTGCGCATACCCGAAGACATTTCGATTGTCGGCTTTGACGACACGCTTATTGCCGGCCGGCTCTGGCCTGCGCTGACGACCGTACGACTGCCGATCCGGGAGATGGGGCAGGCCGCTGCACAACTGCTTCTGGCGCAGGCGGCCGGGAATGAGCCGGCCGAAATCAAGAGCTTTTCGCCTGAAATCGTCGTGCGCGGGTCTACGGCTCAGGTGCCCCGGGGTAATTGATTGGAGCCGGGGCAAATCGCGGCTTGCGGTCTGTACTTCCGGGTACGGATGTCTTTTGTGTCTGGGGCGTCACGCCGGCAATCGGATAGAACGGTGCTGACGCGGCCATCCGCGCCGTAGCCGCCGCCAACGCAGCCGATATGGATGCCTTCTTCGATGGCAACTGCCGAGCCCTGCTCGGGGAGACTTGGAAGGGCGACTGGCCTTCCAAGCTCAGGGAAATCCTAAGTTATGCGGCACATGCGGTCATCAACGAGCGCGGTGTCGCCCTGGTCCAGAAGTCGCCGTTAGATGGCCCTGAGGTGGCGTTCGGGGCGGCTCTGCACGTATGCTCAGTTGGCGGGCATGGATTCGGACTTTGCGGCAGAGCCGGCACACCTCCGGAGACTTGGCCCGTACTGGTCCGAGACAGGGGCCTGTCCAAAGGCATTTTTCGCGCGCGCCTCCTGACGGCCCTTGGCGGGGTTAACGCGCTTGCGAATTGCGCTGGGTTTCGCCCGATGGCTTTGCGCACCGGCCGACAGTCTGACGTCCGGCCTGGCTGGAGACTCGGTGAAAGCAGCCACTTGCGGCGGTTTTGGAAAGGAAATCGCGCAATTGCCTCTTCGTCTGAGGTTGTGCTTCACAGGCTTATAGGCGAAGTGATGTAGAGGCTTGCGCGGAACGAGCAAAAATGGGCGCCGCAGGGCGTTCCGAGATCGCCCGTAAAGTTAAAGGACAGTTTTCATGCATCTCGAGCGTCGCATCCTGATCACCGGCGGGGCCGGCTTCATCGGTTCATTCCTGTGCGAGCGCCTGCTGGAATCGGGCGCCAATGTGCTCTGCGTCGACAACTTCTTTACCGGGACCCGCACCAACGTCGCGCACCTGCTTAACCATCCGCGCTTCGAACTGATGCGCCATGACGTGTGCTTCCCGCTCTATGTCGAGGTCGATGAAATCTACAACATGGCGTGCCCGGCGAGCCCGATCCATTACCAGTTCGACCCCGTCCAGACGACCAAGACCAGCGTGCACGGCGCCATCAACATGCTCGGCCTCGCCAAGCGCGTGAAGGCGAAGATCCTCCAGGCCTCGACCTCAGAAGTGTACGGCGACCCGGCCGTCCACCCGCAGCCGGAAGAATACTGGGGCAACGTCAACCCGATCGGCCCGCGCTCATGCTATGATGAAGGCAAGCGCTGCGCCGAAACCCTGTTCTTCGACTATCACCGCCAGCACCAGCTGCGCATCAAGGTCGCCCGGATCTTCAATACCTACGGCCCGCGCATGCATCCGAATGATGGCCGCGTGGTCTCCAACTTCATCGTCCAGGCCCTGAAGGGCGAGGACATCACCCTCTATGGCGACGGCGAGCAGACGCGCAGCTTCTGCTATGTCGACGACCTCGTGCGCGGCCTGCGCGCCCTGATGGACTCGCCTGATCACATCACCGGCCCGATCAACATCGGCAACCCTGGCGAGTTCACCATCCGCCAGCTGGCCGAACAGGTCATCGACCTTACCGGCTCCAAGTCCCAACTCGTCTTCCGCCCGCTGCCCCAGGACGATCCGAAACAGCGTCAGCCGAACATCGAAAAGGCCCGCGAAATCCTGAACTGGGAACCCAAGGTCCAATTGCGGGACGGCCTCACGAAGACGATCGCTTACTTCGACGGACTGCTGTCGGCCAAACTTACGGCAGAGTAACTGCCGAAAGGTATCAAAGCGTCAACCATACGGCTGTAACGCTGCGTAAGGAGCATTTCTGAGTTGACGGAAAGCGACCCGCGGATCACGGATTTGTAGTTCCTGGATTGCGTCCTTTCTGGCTCTCAGCGAGTTTTTCCATATGCCTATAGACCGCCTTGATTGGGATGCGCTTCGCGTTTTTCGTCAGGTGGCGGACACGTCGAGTATGAGTGCGGCGGCTGCGCGTATCGGCGAGTCGCCGCCAACCATCAGCCGCAAAATCGATGAACTCGAGCGGGCGCTTGGCGTTGAGGTATTCACGCGGTCAACGCGCGGCGTCACTCTGACGACAGCCGGTCAAAAAGTGCTGCAGTACGCCCACGCAATGGCCGAAGCCGCAGAAATGCTGCACCGGGAGACAGCGGCACCTGGTACGGACGTGTCCGGAACGATCACGCTCGGTACAGGAGACGGCCTGGGTCCCTATTGGATTGCGCCGCGTCTTCCCGAATTCCATGCGGATCAGCCGAGGGTTCAGGTCAGGCTGATGATCAACGACGGTGTTCCCGATATCGAGGCTGGCGAAGTGGACGTGGCGATCACGTTCTCGGATCCTCGGCACTCTGACGTCATCTCGCACAAGCTGGGCGTCCAGCATTATGTTGGCTTCGCGTCAAAAGACTACATCGCAAAGTTCGGCATGCCGGAAAGCCTGTTCGAGTATCACAAGCACCGCTGCATCCTGCATACCTCATACGTTAACCAGGTCGAGCATTGGGCGCCGCGCATGTCTGAACTGCGCAAGATGGTCGATTTCGCGTTCATTACGAATTCGGGAACAGCAATCATCGAGTCCTGCGCCCGAGGTGGCGGCATCGGCATCCTGCCATCTTACATGGCGAAGCTGGACAACCGGCTCGTCGCGCTGGAACTGCCTGAGATAGCTCCGATCCGCTTCTGGATCATCTACACCGAACGGGTCCGCCGGCTTCCCCAAGGCAAGGCGCTGATCGATTGGCTCCGCCGGTTGTTCGACTCTCAGGACGCCATCTGGTTCGCAGACCAGTTCGTGCATCCGAGCGATCACGAAGCGAAACTCAGGGAGCTCTATCCGGCTGAGAAGAGCCCGAGCCCCTGACCGGAACCCCGCCGAGCGCGGCAAGGCGTGCCATTTCCGGCGCGCCGGGATTGGTGTAATCGCCGCGGCCATGAACACGATCAAACCGCTCGACCATATCGCAGTTGCCAAACCCTACGTTCCGGGCGGGAAGCTGCACGGGGCGACAGGCCCGATTGCGATGCTGGCGTCGAACGAGAATCCGTTCGGCCCGAGCCCTCTTGCCATTGAGGCCATCCGCAAGGCGGCGGGCGAGGGGCTGCAAGTCTATCCCGACCCGGATTATGGCGCGCTCCGTGCAGCGATTGCATCGGCCAAGGGTATCGCCGACGCCTCACGCGTCGTCACTTCGGCCGGGTCCGACGAGATTATTCACATCCTGACCCTGTGCTATGCCGGACCGGGCGACGAAGTGCTGTTCACAGAGCACGCTTTCTCTATGTATGAAGTTTCTGCGCGCGTGCATGGCGCTGCCGCGATCAAGGCTCCGGAAACGGACATGACGGCAGGCGTCAACGCGATCCTCGGCGCTGTGTCGCCGCGCACGAAGATCCTGTTTCTCGCCAATCCAAACAATCCGACCGGCACGATGCTGTCGCTCGACGCCTTGCGCGCCCTGCAGGACGCGCTGCCGCCGCATGTCTTGTTTGTCGTGGATGGTGCGTACTCGGAGTATCTCGGGCCTCAATACGAAGCCGACCTTCGCGATCTGGTGGATCGCCGTGATACCACTGTGATGATGCGCACCTTCTCGAAGATTTACGGCCTCGCTGCGCTGCGGCTCGGTTGGGCCTACATGCCTAAGGCGATCGCCGATACATTCCAGCGTATCCGGGGGCCGTTCAATGTAAACACGCTGGCCGTCGAAGCCGGCATTGCCAGTGTAGGCGATGAAGCGTTCCTTCGGCTCTCACGCGAGCACAACACCGAGTGGCGGGATATCCTGACCGCCGGACTTACAGCGCTCGGCCTGCACACGCCCGCATCGCACGCAAATTTCGTGGTGGCCGAGTTCGGCTCGGCCGAGCGCGCTGCGGCGGCCCTCCAGTACCTGAAGGACAATGCCATTCTGGTCCGTGCCATCGCGGGCTACGGCTTGCCCACCAAACTCCGCATCACGGTGGGCAGTGCAGACGACAACCAGCGCTGCCTCGACGCCCTCAAGGCCTTCACCTCGTCACGCTGAGATTGTCGATCAATCGCGTGCGGCCGAGCCAGGCCGCGCCCAGAAGCCTCGCGCTGCCAGTGGTGAGCGCGACTTCATCAGGCAAGGCGATGAGCGAGTCCGAATCGACCAGCGCAATATAGTCCACGCTTCGAAAGCCTGACCGCAAGAGATGAGCGGTCGCTTCTGCCCGCACATCTGCAGGCTTGGCCCCCAGCGACAGCCGCACAGCGGCGCGGTGTAGCGCGGCGAACATGGCTCCCGCGACCTGGCGCTCTTCGGGTGACAGATAAAGATTACGCGACGACTGGGCGAGACCGTCCGCATCCCGCCGGGTTTCGCCGCCAATGATCCGTACCGCGAAGCCCAGGTCGCGAACCATCCGACGGATGATTTGCAACTGCTGGAAATCCTTCTCGCCGAATATGGCGACGTCCGGCTGGGCATGCAGCAACAGCCGCGCCACGACGGTGGCAACGCCGTAGAAGAAGTGCGGACGATAGATCCCGTCCAGCAGGTCCGACATTCCGTTGACCCGAACGTCCGTGACCGAACCATCCGGATACATTTCTGCAACACCCGGCAGGTAAACGGCGTCGCATCCGATGCCCGCAAGCAAGGCGAGGTCTTCGGCTTCGCGCCTCGGATAGGTGTCGAAGTCTTCGCCCGGCGCAAACTGGGTCGGGTTAACGAATATGCTCGCGACCGTCCTCGAGGCGGTTTCCTTTGCCTTTTCAACGAGCGACAAATGCCCGGCATGAAGGGCGCCCATCGTGGGCACGAATCCGACCGTTTCACCTGCGGCTTTCCAGACACGCACCTGTTGCTGCAGCGCCACACGCGTGCGGATGACGGTGATCGTCTTTTCTTGCGTGGAATTCACTTTGTTCCGGCTCCGCCTCAGGATGAAGTAAACCGGTTGTTAACCCATAAGCTGGAATTTCCTAGTCATGGCACATCATATCGTAAATTCCGTTAGATCGCTGGCCTTGTTTGGGGCTGTTTCGCTGGGACTGCGGCAGGCCCGCATTCAGGTGCGCGAGCCGGAAGAGCGAAGAAGCAGCGCAGTGCCGGGCGATCTGGTCGATTCTTGGATGTTTGATCGTCCGCAGGCGGCAGTTTCATCTGAAGTTTACATGCTGAACCAGGAATACGGCCGCGTATCCGGCGCCTTGTCCGGTTTGCGCTCGATTCTGTCGAACCTTATGAAGATGCCGCTCTCGGCCGAGGAAAGCTATCAGCCGGTCTATGCTGGCTCGGTTGCCTTCGATCCTGCGCTCTTTGACGAGATTGCCGCGCCTATGCCGGTGCTCACAAACGTTGTCGCATTCGATGAAGATGATCTCTTTGTTGAAAGCAGCCTAACACTTCAGAAACCCTCCGCGTCTATTGAATCGCTATCCCGCGTCGCTTGATGCGTTAGGTTTTGCCGGCCAGTGGCTGTGTTAAGTGGAGTCGCGTGAATGCCTGCCGACGGGATGTCTTCCTTGAGCCGGACGGGCCTGGCCGACATACCCCAGCAAGTCGCTGATGCGCGCGTCATTGTCATTGGCAATGAAAAGGGCGGCGCCGGCAAATCCACCGTTTCGGTCCACCTCAGCATCGCGCTGCTCTGCATAGGCAAGAAAGTCGGCGTAATCGACCTCGATGTCCGCCAGCGCTCGCTGACACGCTATCTAGAGAACCGCACGCGCTGGATGCAGAACACCAACGCCGTGCTCAAGATGCCCGAAATCGTGCGTCTCGAGGCCAGCAAGGAGCGCGATCTCGACAGGGCGGAGGCCGAAGAAAGCCAACGCTTCCTGATGTCGCTCAGCCGGCTCAAGCGTGAGTGCGATTTCATCATCATCGATGCGCCCGGCGGCGACACGTTCCTGTCCCGCCTCGCCCACATGCACGCCGACACCCTGATTACGCCGCTGAATGACAGCTTCGTCGATTTTGACCTGCTCGGCGATGTGAACCCCCAGACGCTGGAAGTACTCCGGCCCAGCTTCTATTCTGAGATGGTCTGGAATTGCCGCAAGACGAAGGCTCAGACCAGCCGCCGCCCGATTGACTGGGTGGTGATGCGCAATCGTATGTCGCCACTGGCGGCGCGCAACAAGGAGCGCGTCGGCGGGGCGCTTGAGCACCTTTCTAAACGTATCGGCTTCCGCCTGGCGCCCGGTCTTTCGGAGCGGGTGATCTACCGCGAACTTTTCCCCGCCGGCCTGACACTCCTCGACCTGTCGGAATCGGCGTCAAATGTTGCCTTCACGATGAGCCACAAGGCTGCCCGTCAGGAGCTGCGCGATCTCATCATCGTGTTGCAACTGCCTGAGCTCTCCGGTCTCGAGATCACGTTCTGATCTTTTAATCGTTGCGCCGCGGCGCCCGCCTGCGCCCTAGCGGAAGGTATTGTCACGCTTGCAGTCCCTGCGTTAAGCCATCCCCATCCTGCTGCGGCGATCGGGAAGACCGGACGGGCGCGGGATGGGAGGACGACATGACAACTGTTCAAGCCAGTGGATTCGCTGAGGACCGGTTTGCGCCGGTAAAGGCGGCTTTTGAATCCAATTTCGACGGCGTGCAGGAGAACGGCGCGTCCTTCTGCATGACACTCGAGGGCAAGTCGGTGGTCGACATCTGGGCCGGGCATGCCGATGACGCCCGGACCAGGCCATGGCAAAAGGACACCATCGTCAACGTCTATTCGACCACCAAGACGATGACGGCGCTCACAGCGCTCTACCTGGCGGACAAGGGCGCGCTCGAATTCACCGCGCCGGTCGCAAAATACTGGCCGGAGTTCGCTGCCAACGGCAAAGCCGATGTCACCGTCGCGCACCTGATGAGCCACTCAGCCGGACTTTCCGGCTGGAAAGAACCGCTCGTTCGCGAAGACCTCTATGACTGGGAGAAGGCGACAAGCTTGCTCGCCGCCCAGGCACCTTACTGGAAACCCGGCACGGCGCCCGGCTATCACGCCATGACGCAGGGCTATCTTGTCGGCGAAGTGATCCGCCGCGTGGCCGGCGAGACCGTCGGCAACCTGTTCCGCAAGGAGATCGCAGTACCGCTGGGCGCAGATTTCCACATCGGTCTTCCGTCCACGGAGGATCACCGGGTTGGCGAACTGACGCCGCCGCCTCCCGGCGGCACGCTGGGCCAGGGCACGACGGATGAACTCGTCGCGAACATGGCAAATAACCCTCAAATCAATCCGCTGGACACACGTACGCGTGCCTGGCGCGGCGCCGAGATTCCCGCGGCCGGCGGCACGGGCAATGCGCGCTCCGTGGCCGCTGTCCAGTCGCTCATGGCGAATGGCGGCTTCGCGAACGGCAAGCAGATCCTGTCGGAAGCGGGTGTCCGCAAGGCGCTCGAACTCCAGATCGAGGGAACGGACAGAATCCTCGGCATTCCCGTGCGCTACGGCATGGGCTTTGGCCTCTCCGGCGGTATGATACCATTCCCGAACCCCAATTCGATCTACTGGGGCGGTTATGGTGGCTCGCTGGTTGTCAGCGACATGGATGCGCACACGACCTATGCCTATGTCATGAACAAGATGGCGCCGACGACCACAGGCGACATGCGCGCCTTTACCATCCTGATGGCGGCCTGGGGTGCGATGGCGGCCTGACAGGTGCGCGCTTGGCTTCACGCGGGGCCCGGCCTATAGCCCCAGCGCATGGCCATCTTTCCTTTTGAAATCAGCGCAACTGAAGGCGCGGCGCGCACCGGCCGTCTCGGGACGCCGCGCGGCGATATCCGTACGCCCGCCTTCATGCCGGTCGGCACGGCCGGCACGGTCAAGGCGCTCTACATGGACCAGGTCGCGTCAGCCGGCGCGGACATTATTCTTGGCAATACCTACCACCTGATGCTGCGTCCCGGCGCCGAGCGCGTGAAGAAGCTCGGTGGCCTGCACGCTTTCGCCAAATGGTCGGGGCCGATGTTGACTGACTCCGGCGGGTTCCAGGTCTGGTCCCTCGCGCAGTTGCGCAAGATGGACGCCGACGGCGTGACCTTCCAGAGCCATATCGACGGCTCAACCCACCGGCTGACCCCGGCCCGCTCCATCGAAATCCAGGCCGACTTGCTGGGCGCTGATATCTCCATGCAACTCGACGAGTGCACAAACTTCCCGTGCACGGCGCAGGAAGCCGAGCGCAGTCTCGAACTCTCCCTGAGCTGGGGTCAGCGCAGCCTTGAAGCTTTTGGTGATCGTAAGGTGCAGACGCTGTTCGGCATCGTGCAGGGCTCGAACTTCCCGGCGCTGCGCGAGCGCTCAGCCAAAGGCGTCATTGCGCAAGGCTTCGGCGGCATCGCTCTTGGCGGCCTCGCTGTGGGTGAGGGCCACCAGAAGATGTGCGACACGATCGATTTTACCGTCCCACACCTGCCGGCGCACCTGCCGCGCTATGTGATGGGCGTCGGCAAGCCGATCGATCTCGTCGAGAGTGTTGCGCGCGGCATCGACATGTTCGACTGCGTGTTACCCACGCGGTCTGGCCGTCATGGACAGGCCTGGACCTGGGACGGGCCTGTCAACGTGACCAATGCAAAGTTCGCCGAGGATCTGTCGCCGCTCGACTCAGCGGTGGATTGCCCCGCCAGCCGCGACTTCTCGCGCGCCTACCTGCATCACCTGTTCAAGGCCGGCGAGTATCTTGGTCCGATGGTGCTCTCCTGGCATAACACGGCGTTCTTTCAGGCGCTGATGGCCGAAATCCGCGCCGCCATTGCCGAGGGCCGGTTTGAAGCCCTGCGGGCCCGTCTCTCATCGGCATGGGCAGGCACCCGGTCGGCGCCCAAAGAAGGCCGGGAAGCCTGAGCCTTAGTTTCCGTCGCCAGAGCCTTCGGACCCGCGGGTCAGCATCGTGTTGAAGTCCGGCCGGGCCGGAACGGCGCAGTCTTTCGCGAGCCCGTAGCCCTTCAGATAGGCGCGCCGTTGGGCACCGATGTTAAATGCCCGATTGTAACGCGTCTCGTGGCTGTCCGCCCCGGTGGCCTTGCGCAACAGGCCCCGGAAGGGAATCCACCCTGTCGCACCTGATTCGACTGCGCCCATCGCCGCTTCGGAGGCTTGGTGTGTCAGCATTTCGCTCCTCAGCTGTTTTGTGGGTGCCGGAGCGTCCCAATCCGGCCCGAGTACGGTATCGAGATCCGCAATCGCGGCTGCAATTTCGCCGCATGTCAGGTCCGCATCAAGGGCGTAGGGGCTATCCATGGACGCCAGAACGGGCGGAACTTCTGTTCGGCGAAGGTTGAAGTCTTCGAGCGGCGTGAGAACAGCATTTGTGAGGTCATCACCGGCACTCGACGCTCCGGGCGCGTCGGCATTTGTTGTGCATCCAATCAGTGTCAAGCTGAGCAATGTGACGGCGAAAAAGACCTTCATCCGCCGAGCGAACTCCAAAAAGCCGGTCCTATCAAGCCTCGGCGTGCAGGTAGCGGTTGACCCGCCACGCCCTCCAGCCTAAATGCCTCGCTCGGTCCGGATGGACTGGCAAGGTCGTGCCCATAGCTCAGCTGGTAGAGCAACTGACTTTTAATCAGTAGGTCACAGGTTCGAATCCTGTTGGGCACACCAAAGACTTCAAGAACTTAGCGGTTTTCTGCGGTCGATTCTCCAATCATGGGCAAACGTAAGTTAAGCGCAGATTTCGCGTTTCCGCTTGCGATCGTCTCGCTCGGGTGGTCCCTTGGTTTCTGGAGGGATGGATGGGCCTATCCGATTACCTAACCTGCGTATGACGGCCGGCTGGGTTGGGGTGGTCGCCGTGATCCGGAGCGGTGAGGCCATCGATGTTGTTGCGGCGCGTTGCGCTGATGCTGCAGAAGCAGCTTTCGAGCGGGCGGTAATCATCCCATTTTTAATTGGCCGGATTTCCGATCTTCACGCGGCAAGTTTCAGTTTCATGCCGGGGGTGATGCCACCGATCCCTTTGGTCAGGGCGGCACATGGGATCGACGGGACAGAAATCGTATTCCGGTTCCGCGTGACCGAGCGCCAGACGAACGGCTTGCCGGTCGCCTTTAAGGCGCGGCTCGACCAGCTCGCCTCCGAACGAGTCCTGAGTCTCGCCTGTTTTCTCGACACTCAGGCCGGACTTTGCATGCCCTCGAGCGCCTTAGGTTCTGCTCCCGCATACAGGCCCGCGAGCGTTCTGGCCGGGGATAGCTGACGACGGACCGACGGCGCTGTGGAGTATCATACAGGCAGGGCTCGCCGGCCCGTCCTTCCCGTTTGGCCGTGTGGTCTGCCTCTCATGACCTCAGCCGGCGCGCGCCGCGTCCAGCGGGCTCGCTTATCCTGACCCGGACCACAGGCTGCTGACCGGGAGCGCAAACAGCCTGTTGCCGAAAGACAGTTTCTCCGAGCCCAGGTAAAAGACGATCCCTGTGAACTGCCGCGTCCGTCCGGGGCCGTCCTGGCTGAACCAGCGCAGGTGGCGCAGGTCGCCGGCATCGACGCTTGCAGATGCCTTGACCTCGACGCCGACCAGTGAACGTCCGCTCTCGATCAGAATATCGATCTCGCGGCGGTCTGCACTGCGCCAGTGATAGAAGCGCGCATCAGCGTCCTGGAGGGGGGCGGCCCGGAGGAGTTCATTCAGGACATAGCTTTCCAGCACGGCGCCAAAGGCGACCGGGTCAGCCCCCAGATCGAAGGACTGGTCTCCAAAGCGGCGCAGCGCACACAGGACGCCGCTGTCAGCGAAATGGTATTTCGGGTTCCTGATCTCCCGCTTGCCTTCCCCTGATGCCCATGCTCCAAGTTGTACGATCACGGAGAGTCTGAGCAGGATGTCGATATATTGCTGGGTCGTTTCACGCCGGACTTTCACGGCGTTGGACAGTTCAACGATGTTCAGCTCATTGGCGGTACGTGCAGCCATCTGATCCGTCAGCCGACGGAGCGCATCTGGTTTCCTGATCTTCATGATGTCAGCAACGTCGCGGTCGATCATCGCGTCGACATTGTCCCTGTATTGCCGCTGCCTCTCTCTGAGAGGCATCTGCCGGATTTCCGGAAAGCCGCCTCTCAGGACGAGATCGATGATGGCCGGGCGGGAAACAGCCTTTGCCCTGATGGCGGAGAGTTGCGGGTCTTTACCCGTCGCCCAGCTGACCAGCCTGGAGACAGGTGCGCGATGGATCTCGGCAGCCGAGAGGGGCCATAGCGTCAGGCTGCGCATCCGTCCCGCAAGAGAATCGGCGACCGTCGCGGTGCGAAAGACATTCGAGGAGCCGGTCAGGACAAATTGTCCCTTTCGCCTGTCTGCGTCGACGATCTGCTTGATCGCGAGGGGGAGACGGGCGGAGCGCTGGGCTTCGTCGATGATCAGGGGCTGGTCACCAAGCTGGTCACGCAGGGACCTGATCTGCCCATAGGGGTCAGTCTCGATGGCCGCGAGTGTTGCGGCATCGTCGAGGCTGACAAGACGCCCCCTGGCGAAAAGGTCGCGTACGAGTGTTGTCTTGCCAGCCTGGCGGGGGCCGGTCAGATTAACAATCCTCGTATGTTTAAGGGCGGCTTCCAGTTCGGGCACGAGGTGCCTGGGCAGGTATGTATCCGGCATGCGGGGGCGCTCCTCGTTTTGCCGCTCACCGGGATGCGGTCAGAGGGTTCACCAGATTACTATCAGATGTGTCACCAAATTACTATTATTGATCCCGCCCACTTGTTGCCTCAGGCTGGGCGCGCCCTCTGCTGGAGCGGCAGGCAGGGAAGGGAGCCGACGGGCATCGCAGCCTTGAGGAAGAGGTTTGCGCGGCGCACTGATCAATAATGGGCGATGGTGTCCTCTATCGATAGTGGGTACCTGGGCGGGTCTTCTCTTAACCGGTGCGAGCGCCCCGCCGTTATGACGGGGTCTCCAGCGGCGCAGTTTGAGCGTGCTTTGCATTTTGGTTTGGAGCAAAGCTTTCGAACAAACGGTGCAGTATTTATCAGCTTCGGCTGGTATTGCCGCGAACTGGGCCAACAGCCTTCATCTAGTGCGGTGCGCCCTCCGCCTCCGGAGCTCGGCCCTCCGCTGCCCGGTGATCTCGGCCCGCCGATCCTGGCGGCGCAGCGCGAAGGCCGGCTTGCGTTCGGCGACGTGCCAGGGCCGGAGGCTTATGGCGGCCAGGGGCCTTATGCCGGCGAGGATCCTGCTGCACTGCTGGCGGCCGAGACTGCTGAGGTGCGCGCGGGCGCGATCTTCTTTGCGGTCGCAGGCCCGGCCCAGGCCGGCGCGCCGCGCCGTGCTGAGGCGAGCGCCGCGCCGGAGAGCAGCGATCCGTTTGCCGCGCTGGCGCGCCTCGCCCGGGAGGACGCAGCTCAGCCGGGGCAGGGCCCGGCGGCAGGGGTCTCCGATCCCTCGATTTACAACCCGCACCGGCTGGAGGATCCGGTCTCGCCCTGGCAGGTGATGGCCGGGACGGTGATCCCGGCGGTGCTGCTTACGGGGATAAATTCTGACCTGCCCGGACAGGTGATCGGCCAGGTGACCGAGCCGGTCCATGATACGGTGACGGGGCGCCATGTGCTCATCCCGCAGGGCGCAAAGCTGATCGGGCGGTGTGACAATGTCATTGCGTTCGGCCAGTCGCGCGCCCTGGTCGTCTGGTCACGGATCATCATGCCGGACGGCTCATCGATCCGTATCGAGAACCTGCCCGGTACCGACACGGCCGGGTATGCCGGCCTTGCCGACCGGGTCGATCGTCACACGCTGCGGATGTTCTCGGCGGCGGCGCTCTCCAGCCTGATCAGTGTCGGGGCAGAGCTTGCCGAAGAAGATGACCAGCTTGCCCGCGCGCTGCGGGACGCGGTGCAGGACGGCGCCAGCCGGGCCGGCGACGAAGTGCTCCGCCGGCAACTTTCCGTGCAGCCGACGATCACGATCCGGCCGGGATGGCGGCTGCGCATCCTGGTCAGCCAGGACCTCATTCTCAGGCCTTATGGAGACCCCTGATGACAGAACCTGCCTTGAAGATCGGACCTCTGCCGGACCGCACCCCGCTCAAGCTTATCCTGCTGATCGATCCGGCGCTCAGGGCCGAGCTTGAAGCCTACGCCGCGATCTATGCGGAGGCGCATGGTGAGCGTGCAGGCGTCGAGACGCTCGCCCCGGTGATGCTGGAAGCGTTCATGGCCTCCGACAGCGGGCCTAAGGCAGGCGCGGCGGCGGTAGGGACCGCCGCGCCTGCCTTAGGCCCGCGAGCGTTCTGGCCGGGGATAGCTCACGACGGACAGACGGCGCTGTGGAGTATCATACAAGAACGGCCGTGAGCCGGGTCCGGGAGGCCCGCGAACGCGTTACTGTCCCATTGGGTCGGTTACGGTCGACATCCCTTGATCATTCAGACCGGCGCAAGCCCCGCGCGAATTGACATCACAGGAAGACGGCTGTGTCGGACAGGGCGCGTCTTTCCGCTCCTTGATGTAGGTCCCCGTAAAGGAGCGATTGACTTCCCGGCATTGGCCGCACACGAACGAATAGCAAATTTCAGCATTCTGAGGTGCCTCTTGTTCGTCCTGCTTCCTTTCGAGCTGGGCTACTCCGGGACGTTCAATGACCTTGGGCTCGATCTTGACCTTCGGTGCGACGGCGCCGGGTCGGGTGTCTCTGGGCTCGGCAACAGCAGGTACTGCCAAACCAATAAGGATAAGAGACAAAATGTATTTCTTCATAACTCGTCACCTTTCTTTCGTGCCAATACAATCTCAAACAGCTCTCGCCTTTCGGCTACGCTAAGGCTGCGATTCTCGCAACTATCTTAACCGGTGCGAGCGCCCCGCCGTGATGACGGGGTCTCGAGCGGCGCAGTTTGAGCGAGCTTTGCATTTTGATTTGGAGCAAAGCTTTCGAACAAATGGTGCAATATTTGTCAGCTTCGGCTGGTATTGCCGCGAACTGGGCCAACAGCCTTCATCTGCGGTACTTCTTCGTAAGTGAGAAGGTAATCATCCCATTTTTAATTGGCCGGATTTCCGATCTTCACGCGGCAAGTTTCAGTTTCATGCCGGGGGTGATGCCACCGATCCCTTTGGTCAGGGCGGCACATCGGATCGACGGGACAGAAATCGTATTCCGGTTCCGCGTGACCGAGCGCCAGACGAATGGCTTGCCGGTCGCCTTCCAGGCGCGGCTCGATCAGCTCGCCTCCGAACGAGTCCTGAGTCTCGCCTGTTTTCTCAACACTCAGGCCGGACTTTGCTTGCCCTCGAGCGCCTTAGGTTCTGCTCCCGCATACAGGTCTGCGAGCAGCAACTGCGGCCACGGCCGCGGCCACACGACAGGATAGTCTTTGGCGAAAAGGGCATCGCCCGGTAATAGGCTGTGGGTCATGCGCGGTGAGAAGAAACGACCGGCACGTTTGTGATAGCGCACGTCGTCTCCGCAGTATTGGAGTGAGAACGCGCGCCGGGGGCGATGACTGTTGTTTCCGCCTGACCCGTGCACTGTTCGCCCTTCATGAATGATCACGTCTCCGGGCTTTACGTCGAAACTGATAATGTCAAAGTCAGCCATGTTGCCTTCGATGTCAGGCAGCTTTGGAAGACGAGAGGCAGGAAGAGGTGTCTGCGCAACAAGCGCATTCGGGGCAAACAACCTGTTCCACCGGTTTGATCCGCGTACGTACTGCATCGTTCCGTTTTCAGAATCCGCTACATCCAGGGGTATCCAGACCGAAGCACATTTCTGTCCCTTGGCCTGCATGTAAGAAAGGTCCTGGTGAAAGGCTGTTCTTTGCGCCGTATGCGCAAGTTTGATGAACGCCTCGGCGTCCCAGAAATGCAACCGGCTTGTATCCAGGATATCTGCGATGAGTTCCGGCAGTCGCGAATCTAAAGCGACGGATCTGACCGCACTTTCATGGCGCCAGAACCCGGTATCATACAGAAACAATCCATCCTTTGCAGCGTCCTCTGCTTCCCGCAACGGACGTGCGTCCGGGTCGGCGCGTATCGCGCGCCGCAATGCCGCCAGATCAAAGTCCGGTGTGCCAAAGGACTCCCCCCGCCCGGCCGGCTCCCAGAGTTCGCGGGCGAATGCATCAAGGTTCAGCCCTTTGAGCTCTGTGAGATGCGCTTCGATCTGGGCGTCTGCAACGGCGCGAAGCCCTTCGACTTCGGACGGCGCCAGCACATCGCGAAGACACACAACGCCGTCTTCTTTGAACCTCTCACTATAGGAAAGATGGGCGAGTGCGGTCATTGCCGGGCCGGCCCATCGCCGAGCTGGGGAAAGAGCGACGTTTTGCCCGCTACGTCCGGCTCTTCTGGAAAAATTGAGTCTTCAGGCAAAACGACTCCACGCCACAGTGAGCGTCTTATCTCGTCTACCTGCAATTGGGTCCGCAAGGCCCCGAAAGGGGACTTGACGGCCTAAACCATTAACTTTGCCGCAACCGCGATCGCTACGGCCTGAGCGGTATTGCGTGCGCCGAGCTTGCGGCGAGCGCGTTTCAGGGCGTCCTTGGCACTGTCGGCGGCGATTCCAAGGATGTCAGCTGTTTCAGACGTGCTCTTGCCGCCGGCAGCACATTGCAGGGCTGCGCGCTCCAGCGATGTCAGTCCGTAGTTCTGCTCATAGACAAAGGGGCCGAGCAGCGCTTCCAGCCGGTGGAAGGCGGCCGTATAGACGCGGTGCATGTTGTCGATCTCTTCCGGTACCAGCCCTCGTCCGGCGCCGCACAGGCTTATTCCGCCGGGCGTGCCATTCAGGCCAAAGATCGGAAATGACATTCCATCCTCAAAACCGAACGTGCGGACAATCGACAGCATCGTGTGTTTCGGTGGCGGATCAGTCCGGTGCACCGCTGACCAGCAATACGGCGCCGACGCGCGCAGCATCCGGTGAAGGACCGGATCATAAAGAAAAGCGTCGGACTTCATCAGCCGGTCGAACATCTCGGAAGGGCATGTCGAGATCAGGAACCTGACATGGCGCGCATGCGACATTGGATTGGTCATGTGGCCGAGCATCAGCACAGGAAAATCGTGCCTGGCGCTGAACTCCGACACCCGCTCGACAATCTCGGAAGGGCTGTGCGAGGATTGGAATCCCGCAATCAGTCCGTTAACGTCTTTGCTCATGCATTCCCCAACGTCCGGTCCGTCGTCTGGCCGTCACCCTGGCTGCAACCTTGCGGAATAACCGCTTCAACGCAAGCAAAATGGTGTTCGGTCAGAGCCCTTCTGCCTTGCGGCTTCCGCAATGGACGCCGGCGAAATCTGGCGGCGTAGTCTCGACGAGTATTCATCTGCAAATTTATGTAGCTTTTGATCAGCAGGTCACAGGTTCGAACCCTGTTGGGCACACCAATCCATCCCCACACGCGCGCCCGTCTTGCTGCACCATCTTCATTGAGACGACGGCGCAGATACGCTTTACGCCGGTCCCGCGAGGGAGTAGTTCGCTTACCAATATGAAGTTTGTGACAGATTGCATTGCGCAGCCCGCCCCGCTTCAGCTTCCATCCGTGGGCACGGAACAACAGGGGCCTTCACCGGCTAGTCGAGCATGTCGAGCCTGAATAACGAAGACAGCCCACCCGGCGAGGGCGCAGGCCCTCTCCAGGTAAGCCCTCAGCCCGTGCCCGAGCTCGATAATCTTGCCGCGCGAGGGATCGACGCCCTGCACGGCTCGGCGTCGGATATCCTGCGCCAGATATCCGACCTCGCCGATGAAACCGAAATCTCGTTCGGCGCCATTGTTGACGCCCTCGAAGAGCGCGCATTCGGCATGCTGATCTTCCTGTTTGCGATCCCGGCGATGATCCCGTTTCTCGTGGGCATCCAGTCTTTCGTAGCCTTGCCCATCGCGCTGCTCGCCGGTCAGATGGTGGTCGGCCAACGCCGCCCCTGGCTGCCGCGGCGCATCCGTGTGCACACGATCAGCATGTCCACTTTCCGCAAAATGACCAAGGCGGTCATTCCCTGGCTGCTGCGGATCGAGCGGCTTGCGAAGCCGCGCCTGCGCTTCCTCGCGGGCCGGGGCGCTGAGCCCTTGTTGGCTATTCTGATGCTGATTTTCGCCGCCATCGTAGCCATCCCTGGGCCGGGCACGAATGGCGTTCCGGGTGTTGCCATCGCCTTGATGGCGCTTGCCATGATCGAGCGCGACGGCGTTCTTGCGGTCATCGGTAGTGTGCTTGGCGTCGTCTATTGCGTCCTGTTCCTGACGCTGGGGTATGCGGCGATAGGCTTCGCGATGGATCAGTTCATGCGCCTCTTTCATGGCGGCTAACCGATACTGGCACACGGGTGCATCTTGATCCCGGGACATAACGGTTCCATCCAGTGTCGAGTTCACCAACATCCGCGGCGTTCAGGCTGGCAGAAGAGACTGGCAACATTTATGGTAGGGGTCATGTCGCGGATCTTTCTGGCAATCGCGTTTTCAGTGCTGGTGCTGTCATCGCGCGTCGAGGCGCAGACGGCTGCGCAGTCCGCGCGCCCAAACTTCGTGATCCTGTTGATCGACGATGCGGCCTTCATGGACCTCGGCATCTATGGCGGGGAGGCTCGTACGCCCAACATCGATACGCTGGCATCGGGCGGCGCAATGTTTACGCGTTACTACTCATCTCCACTCTGCTCGCCCTCGCGCGCCATGCTTCTCACCGGAATGGACAGCCACCTCACAGGCGTCTCCACCATTCCGGAAGTTCTGCCGAAGGAACATGAAGGTCAGCCCGGATATACGATGCGACTCGAGCCGGGGGTCGCAACGCTGGCCGACCGTCTGAAGCCGCTCGGATACCGCACGCTGATGACCGGAAAATGGCATCTCGGCAGCGGCAAGGGCGATCTGCCGGTGGCGCATGGTTTCGAGCGCTCGTTCGCGCTGGATGCCTCGGGGGCCGACAACTGGGAAGACAAGTCCTACATGCCTTACTACGCCGACGCGCCCTGGTATGAGGACGGCAAGCCGGCGAGCTTGCCGGAGGATTTCTATTCATCCGCCTTCATTGTGGACAAGATGGTGTCGTATCTCGAAGAAGGTCCGTCCACGGAGCCCTTCTTCGCCTACCTCGGATTTCAGGCAGTTCACATCCCCGTCCAGGCGCCCGCTGAGTTCACGGCGAAATACAAAGGCGTGTATGATGCCGGATGGGACGAGACACGCCTTGCCCGGTGGGGGCGCGCCAAGGCGCAGGGCTTCGTTCCTGAAGACGCCGCCCTCGCGCCGATGCCGGATCACTTTCGCGCATGGGCCTCGCTGTCGCCGGAAGAGCAAAAGCTCTACGCTGCTCGGATGGAGGTCAATGCCGGCATGCTCGAGGCGATGGATTTCCACATTGGGCGCCTGGTCGCGCACCTGAAGTCGACGGGCCAGTTCGAGAATACGGTCTTCGTGGTTACCTCCGACAACGGCCCGGAGCCATCCCGCGGCGACACTGACCCGCGGATGAAGTTCTGGATGAGCATGAACGGCTATCATCTGGATGCAGAGGGTATGGGGGAAAAAGGCAGCTGGGCATTTATTGGTCCGGAGTGGGCGATGGCGGCGGCGTCGCCGCACGACAAGTTCAAGTTCCTCGGTTCTGAAGGCGGCATCCGCGTTCCTTTCATCCTGTCGGGGGCAGGCTTGTCCTCCGGCAGGAGGATCGACGCCCGGGCGCACGTCACCGATATCGCGCCGACCTTGCTGGCGCTCGCCGGCGCACCGGCAGACCTCGACGGCGCCAAACCCATCACCGGACGGAGTCTCCTGCCGCTATTGCGCGGCGAGACAGACGCCGTGTATGGACCCGGCGACGCCATCGTCATCGAAGTATCCGGCAACGCCGCTGTCATCAAAGGCGATTACAAGCTGACGCGTAACCAGAAGCCGCACGGGGATGCCCGGTGGCGGCTTTACGACCTTTCGAAAGACCCAGGCGAAACCGAAGATCTCAGCGCGTCCTATCCAGAAACTTATGATGATCTGCAGACGGAGTATGCCAGCTATAGCCGCCGCGTCGGCGTGCTGGAAGTGCCTCCCGGCTACGACTCGCTCGCGGAAGTCACGCGCCATTCGATGGCACGCCAGGCAAAGCAATACGGGCCGGTCCTGATCGGTGCGGGAGCCGGCGCGGTGCTCGCTCTTGCGGCCGGCGTTTTTTTCTGGCGCCGCCGCCGCTCAAGAAGGGATTGATCCGGGCTTGAGTAGGGCTTGATAATGTGGCACGAATAGTGCCGTAATCTCAGTTATGACGACAAGGCACCCTCGATGGCTCGCCCGCGCACGCGCCGCAGGCAAACCGTTTTGGCGCTGCGCGCGAGGCATGAGCCGATGACGATCAAATCCTTTCTGGTGTCACGCGTCGCCGCAAGCATCACGAGCGAAAAGAGGCTCAAGCGTAACCGGGCCATGCAGGAATCGAAACGCCGCGCCGCCTCGGCGCCGCACACTGTTGATTACTTCCATGAGGCCGCGGATCCCTACGCGCACATCTGCCTGCAGGTCCTGCCGCAACTCTCGGCGCGCTATGATATCCGCCTGAACGTCCACCTCGTTGCGCCGCCGCCGGATTGGGCGGCGCCCGAGCGCAGCCGACTTGAAGCCTATGCCCGGATCGATACGGCGCGTCTCGCGCGCCGGGCCGGGCTGCAATTCATCGATCCTGGCCGCCAGCCCGAAGCTGGCCAGATCCAAACCGCCAATGCGCGTTTTGCTACTGCGATTGATGGTGGATCGTTTCTCGTCGATGCGCTTCAGATCAGCAACGATCTCTGGAGCGGAAAGCTTTCCGGCTCCGCAGGATCTGCCACCGGCCTAGACGCCCGCCTTGCGGCAGGGAGCCAGAAGCGTGAAGAGCTTGGGCATTATCTCGGCGCCACCTTCAACTATGCTGGCGAGTGGTACTGGGGGCTCGACCGCTTGCACTATCTCGAAGCGCGCCTGACCGAACTTGGCGCGCAGAGACCCGGAGTGGGTAACGCCGCTATCTTGTCGCCGCTGGCCGTACCGTCCGGAACCGGCCGAAGCGCAACCACGCCGGAGTTGCACTACTACCTATCCTTCAGAAGTCCGTACACGTACATTGTTGTCGCCCGCGCCAAGGTGCTGGCCGATGCCTATGGCGCCGAACTGAAGCTGCGCTACGTCCTGCCCATGGTCATGCGCGGCCTGCCGGTGCCGCGCATAAAAAGGCAGTATATCACGTTCGATACGGCCCGCGAAGCTCGCCGCCACGGCGTGCCGTTCGGCAAGATCGCAGACCCGGTTGGCAAGCCCGTGGAGCGCGGCTATTCGATCCTGCCCTGGGCGCAGGCGCAGGGCAGGGGCTATGAATTCTGCCAGGCCTTTCTCGCCGGAGTCTGGTCGCAGGGCATCGATGCCGGCAGCGATTCCGGCTTGCGCCAGATTGTAGAGGCTGCTGGCCTCGACTGGAACACCGCTCGCCAGCAGCTGGACACAGACACCTGGCGCGCCGAGGCAGAAGCCAACCGCGCCGAAATGATGGCCCTCGGGGTCTGGGGCGTCCCCAGCTTCCGGGTGGGCGATGTGATCACCTGGGGCCAGGACCGCCTCTGGGTGATCGAGGAAGAATTGAAACGTCAGGCCGGATAATCCGGCTAAGGAGGAATAAACATGCAGGTATTGAACGAAGTTTTCCCGACCGATCCCGCCCGGTTCTCGGCGATGATGGAGAAGGGACCCGACGGCCCCATCTTCATGATCAATCTCCTGAAGTTCAAGGACAAGGCCGCGTATGACGATGGCCGCCCTTGCGATCTTTCCGGCCGTGATGCCTACATGATCTACGGCCGCGCCGTTGCCGAACTCCTGCCGAAGTTCGACGGGCGCTTCATCTTTGCAGGCGACGTCACCTTCCTGGCCCTCGGCCAGGTCGAAGAGCTTTGGGACGAAGTCGCCATTGCCATGTATCCCGACCGCGCTTCAATGGTGCGCATGTCTCTCTCCGAGGAGTGGCGCGAAATCGCCGTACACCGCTCCGCCGGTCTCGAGGGCCAGTTGAACATCGAAACCGTGCTCCCGCAGACCGGTGTTGCCTCACCCTTCCTCGATATGATCAAGGCGATGGGCTGAGACCATGGGCACCATTCGCTGGACTCTCCTCATCGCAGGCGCGGCTGCCGCGCTCCTCTTCGCCGGCGCCCAGGTCTTCCGTGTGCAGATCTCGGAATACCTTTTCGAACGCGCCGTAAAGCAGAACATCGGCCGTAACTCTGCCGCGGGTCTGGAAGATGGTCTCCACGTTTACGTTTGCGGCGCGGGCTCCCCGTTCCCCGACCCGCAGCGCGGCGGCCCCTGTCTTGCTCTCGTCGCCGGCGACCAGCACGTCATCATCGATGCCGGTTCGGGCGGTATCCGGACCCTGACCCGGATGGGCTATCCCGTCGCCGAGATAGACGCGGTCTTCCTTACCCATCTGCATTCGGATCATTTGGACGGCCTCGGCGAGCTCCTGATGCAGGCCTGGGTCAATGGCGGCCGGGATGTGCCGATGCCCGTCCACGGGCCAGCCGGCGTCGATGAAGTCGTGAACGGTTTCAACGCCGCCTACCGTATCGACAGCACCTACCGCACCGGCCATCACGGCCCGGAAATCGCCAACCCCGAAGGCCGCGGCGGCGCGCCCATCCCGATCACCATGCCAGCTGGGCCCGGCGGCCAGTCCGTTGTCTACGACGCGGGCGGCCTGACGATCACCGCCTTCAAGGTCAGCCACGCGCCAGTCGAGCCCGCCTATGGCTACCGTGCTGACTACAAGGGCCGTTCGGTCTCGATCAGCGGCGATTCGATCTACGACTCGAACCTCGTCGCCGCCTCCACTGGTGCAGACCTCCTGTTCCACGATGCGCTCAACCCCGACATGGTTCTGCGCATGCGCGAAGCGATCGCGCAAGCGGGCAGGGACGACCTCGCCAAGGTGCTGAACGACATCCTTGATTACCATGCCACGCCCGCCGACGCCGCCCGCGCGGCCCAGGACGCCGGCGCCGCACGCCTTGTCTTCTACCATACCGTCCCCCCCTTGCCGTCAAGGGCGCTCGACGCCTTGTTCATGAAGGACGCCCAGGCTCTATTTGACGGCCCGATGGAGGTCGCCGAAGATGGCCTCATCTACTCCCTGCCTGCGGCCAATACGTCGATCGAAGTCAAGAGAGCGTTTTGAATGACCGACCTGAAAATAATCCCGCTCGGCCCTGCGGCTAAGTCTGACACTTCCGACGGACGGCGCCAGCGCAGTGAACGCAGCCGTGCGCAGATCATCGAGGCGATGTTCAGCCTCATCCGCGAAGGCGAGATGAGCCCCAGCGCGGCCCGTGTCGCCGAACGCGCCGAAGTCGGCCTGCGCACGGTCTTCCGCCATTTCGAAGATATGGACAGCCTCTATGGGGAGATGGCCGAGCGCATTTCATCGGAAGTCATGCCGAAAATCCTCGCCCCCTTCGAAGCGAGCGAGTGGCGCGAGCGCTTCTTCGAACACATCGCCCGCCGCATCGAGATCTACGAGCACATCATGCCCGTGCGGGTCTCGGCGAACCTGCGCCGGTTCCAGTCTCGCTTCCTCATGGAAGAATACCGGCGCGGCCTGCTGATTGAACGCTCGACACTCAAGGCGCTTCTGCCGGAGGAGATCAACAATGATCCCGTCCTCTTCGCCGCCATCGAAACCTCCGCCAGCTTCCAGACCTGGCGCCGCCTGCGCCAGGATTCGGACCTCGCACCGGACGAAGCCGGCATTGTGTTCCGGCTGATGCTGGAACGTCTCCTCGGCGCATGAGGCGCGCGGGCGCGCTGCTCGCAGCGGCCGTCCTCGCCGCATGCGGTGCCGCGGCGCCCTCAGATGCGCCGCTGGTTGACGTATCGCGACCAACTTGCGGTCTGGACGCCGATGCCATCGGTCAGTTCGTCAACATACCATCCGGCCAGTACCGCAAGGGCGCCTACGCCGTCTATCCTGAAGAAGCGCCCGAGATGATCCTGCATATCGCAGGCTTCGAGATGCTCGCCCATGAAGTTACCAATGCCGAGTTCGCACGTTTCTCTGAAGCGACCGGATATCTGACGACGGCTGAGCGCAGCGTGGCCGCCGGTGGCCCTGGTGCCGGTTCTGCCGTGTTTCGTATGCCGGCCGAACGCGCGGCGCCCACCGATACCTGGCAACTCGTCCCCGGCGCCACCTGGCGCGCGCCCGAAGGTCCGGGGTCGGACATTTTCGCGCGTATGCACCACCCCGTCGTGCATGTCTCGCTGGGTGACGCCGAGGCCTTTGCCGCCTGGGCCGGCGCCCGCTTGCCCACCGAGGAGGAATGGGAATACGCCGCCGCCATCGGCCTGCCGGATCCCGCCGATCCCCAGTCAGGCGCCTTTGACGCTTCAGGCAAACCTGTCGCCAATACCTGGCAAGGCATTTTTCCGGTTATTGATCAAGCCTCGGACGGGGTCGCCGGCCGAGCGACGGCAGGCTGCTTCGCGCCGAGCGCCATCGGCCTCTACGACATGATCGGTAATGTCTGGGAATGGACCGCCACGCCCTATCAGGCAGGCGAGAACACGATCAAAGGCGGATCCTATCTGTGTGCGGACAATTTCTGCCGCCGCTACCGGCCCGCCGCCCGCCAGCCTCAGGAAATGGATTTCTCCTCAGGCCATATTGGCTTCCGCGTCGTGAGAGACATGCCCCCGGCTGTTTCAGGCCCGCCGGAGTGACATCGCCAGAAAGATCAGCAGAACGGGCACGCTGCCCAGCGTAACCCAGGCCTCCGGCGGGTGGTGGCCCTCCGCCAGATGCGAGCCCTTGGGCCCCCACATGTTCCAGGTGTGCAGGGCGCGTTCTATGGTCAACAGACCAAGCGCGAGCGGTACGAGCGACCGGTAGCGCAATGACACGGCGAGCAACATCAGTCCCCAGACGAATTGCGTCGTCCCGGCCCAGGCAAACAGGCTGATGATGATGCGTTCGGCGCCTGAGATATCGAGCCCGGCAATCACCACCGCGCCGCCGTCGGGCAGTCCGATATGCAGCAATGCCGAACTGATCGTCGCGGCGGCAATGACGGTGAGCCCCCAGGCGGCCGCTTTCATGCCGCCATAGGCGTCGTTGGTGGACGCAGGCAACAAGGACATGCCCGGCGCCATCAGTTGGGCCACCACACGATCTCGTCCCCGGCCGTCAGCTCCTGCGCGCTCGTCTTGTCGATCGTCACCGGTATGTCAGACGTCGACGCATACAGCGGGGCCCGCGCGTTCTCATGGTGCCGGTCCAGCAGCGCTTGCAGTTCCGCCAACTTCTCCGGCTCGCTCGCGGCAAGGTTTGTCGACTCGGTTGGATCTTTGCCAAGGTCGAACAGCCAGGACTTACCCTGTTTGCCGTCCACCTGCAGCTTCCAGCTGCCCGCCCGCACCACGCGGTAATAGCCGCTCTGCCAGAACAGCGCATCATCTGGCCGCACCAGCCCGCCCACGCCCTCTGCCAACGGAAGAAGACTACGCCCATCGATCTCCACGCCTGCTGGCAGACCCACGCCCGCGGCCTCGGCCAGTGTCGGTGTCACATCGATATGCGCCACCGGCGTGTCGATTACCGTGCCCGCCGGGATGCGCGCCGGCCAGCTCACGAACATCGGCACACGGATCCCGCCTTCGAACAGCGAGAGCTTCCAGCCCCGATAAGGGTCGTTGATGCCCGCCAGATCGATATAGCCCGGGCCGCCATTGTCGCTGGAAAACACGATGATCGTGTTCTCGGCCAGGCCTTCTTCTTCAAGCTTTGCTACAATCTGACCGACGCTGCGGTCGAGTGCCCGCAGCATCGCGGCGTACACCCGCACTTTGTGCGAGCCGACATCGCCGACCGCGTCATAGTCCTCCTTCGTTGCCTGCAGCGGTGTGTGCACGCCCCAGTGGGCGAGATAGAGGAAGAAAGGTTGGTTCTTGTTGGCCTCGATCACCTTCAGGGATTCCTCGGTCCAGTAGTCAGCGAGGTATCCGCCCGGCGCGAAGGTTGGTCCGTCATTGTAGGACGTTGAAAAATCGCCGCGGGCCCAGAGGAACTTGTCGATCGGATCCGTCTCGAGCTTTGCGTTCACCACCTCCGGATCATCTGCAGGCAGATGCAGCAGCCCTGTCATGACGAGGCTCTCGTCGAAGCCCTGTGCATTCGGATGGAACTCGTCCGAATTGCCGAGATGCCACTTGCCAATATGGACCGTGTGATAGCCCTTGGCTTTCAGCATTTCAGCAATCGTTACTTCCGATCCAGGCAGCCCCTGGTCCTCGAAATCGGGAAGCGTGGCCGCCGCCTTGGGGTCAAAGCCCACCTTCGGCCGGCCCCGCGTGTCGTCATTGGCGAACAGGGTGACGATCCGCCCCATGCCGTTCGGCGTCGGCGTGAATTCGAATCCCGTCCGCGTCGGATAGCGCCCCGTCAGCAGCATGGCGCGCGACGGCGCGCAGGTGCCGGTGCCGGAATAGGCCGTTGAGAAATTCGCGCCCCGCGCCGCCAGCGCGTCGATGTTCGGCGTGGGCGCACGCCCCTGCGCAAGGCCGCCTCCGAAGGTCGTGATATCGTTGATGCCGAGGTCGTCCACGAGGATGAAGATGATGTTCGGCGGCCGGTCGCTTGGCGCAGTCACAGCTGCGGCCGGTCCCTGCATCCAGGCTACCGGCTCATAAGGCGCGATCTCGGGCCGGTCGGCGCGCGTCACCAGAAACAGGATGATCTCTTTGCGGAAGTAGAACCCCAGCGCGCCCGCGCCCACGATGATTGCCAGAATGATCAGCAGGATCCGTTTCATGCTGCGCTCCCCCTTTGTTATCCTTGCCGCATGAAAGCGATGATCGCTTCGGAAAATGCGGCCGGTTGGTCTTCCTGCAGGAAGTGTCCGCCATTTTTGATGGTGACACAATCGGCTCCCGGAATGCGAGCCTTGAAAATTGCGTCGCCGCCCCTGGTGACGGGGTCGGCGTCGCTGAATGCTATCAGCGTGCGGCCCTTGAATGCCTCCAGAACGGCCCAGGCGCGGTCATTTGCCAGACGGTCGTCCTTGTGTTGGGGCAGCAGCGGCACCAGCGCCGGAAACTTCCGCGCCCCCGCAATATAGCGATCATCCGGGAACGGAGCGACATAGCCATCAAGGATGCGTGCGTCGGTCACACCTGACAGCAGTCCGAATACGTCGCGCACCGAGAAGGAAGGCGACTCGCTCGCGTACTTCACCCAGTACAGGAACGCCCCCGGTCCGCCCGACTGGAACTGCTCGCGCACCATGCCCGCATCCGGCACAGGCACTGCGGGATACATCTGGCCCAGGAAAGCCGACATCTCGTCCGAAATGATCGCCGTACTTGGCAGGCCCGTGTTGGCCACTACGATCCGCTTGAACCGGCCGATCTGGTCCGCCGCCACACGAAGCCCGATCAGCCCGCCCCAGTCCTGGCAGACCAGCGTCAGGCCGCTGAGGTCCATCTTTTTCAGCCACTGGCCCAGCCAGTCCACATGCCGCGCGTAGGTATAGTCGGCCATCGCGCCCGGCTTGTCGGATTTGCCGAAGCCGATCAGGTCCGGCGCCAGGACGCGGTAGCCCGCTTGCGTCAGTAGGGGGATCATATTGCGATAGAGATAGCTCCACGAAGGCTGTCCATGCAGGCAGAGGATCGGCTCGCCGTCCTTCGGGCCCTCGTCGAGGTAATGCATTCGCATCGCCTCATCGCCGGGGCCGGCGATGTCGACATAATTCGCGGCAAAACCGTACTCGAACAGGTTGGTAAACTGGGCCTCCGGCGTTCTGAGAATCTGCACGTGTCGGGTCTCCTGCAAGATGGGGGCGGTGTTATGGCATTATTAGTGCCAATAATAGATTCGGTCAATCTGATCCGGGGTCCCTGTCTGCGGCCGCGGGTGAGCGGTGGTTCATGTCACTTTCATCGACAACCGGCAAAATGATTTCAGGATCATAAGTCGGAGAAGCCTGCAGGTTGTCCGCTTGAACAAACGCCAGTTTAAGAGTCTTTCGCTGCTGCAGTGGATAGTCTGCCCGGTCGCAGCGTTGATGAGAGACAGGCTTGGTACACGCTGGACGTCCAAACTCCCGGACTGATCAGGTGACCTTTGCGCGCGCATGGAATTGTGGCTGGTCCCAGCTCCGGCTCTCGAGAATTTCGGCCAGCGCCGCCATCGCGTTCCAGACCGCTTCATAACTCAGGAAAAGCGGCGAAAAGCCGAACCGAACCGTGTCCGGCGCCCGGAAATCTGCCATCACGCCTCTCGCAGCCAGCGCCTGCACGACCGGATAGCCTTCACGAATCCGTACGCTGACATGCCCGCCGCGCCGGCCATCCTCCACCGGGCAGAGCACATCCAGCCCCATCGCCTGTGCCCGCGCAATCGCAAGCGCGCCAAGGCCCCGCGCCTTGGCTTGAAGCTGGTTGAGGTCCACACCCTCCATCGCCTCCAGCGCGCCGCTAAGGGCCGCCAGCGACAGGATCGGCGGCGTTCCGCTTGCAAAGCGCGCGGCGCCATCTCGCGGCACATACCTGCTGTCAAACGCAAACGGTGCCGCATGCCCCATCCAGCCGGGCAGGGGATTGGCGAGCCTTGGCGCCAGCTCTGCTGCCACATACACGAACGCGGGTGCACCCGGCCCACCATTCAGATATTTGTACGTACACCCCGCGCCAAGCACTGCGCCATCCTTTGTCAGCTGCATGTCCAGTACACCACTCGCATGGCTGAGGTCCCAGATGATCAGTGCCCCGTGCCGCCTCGCCTCGCGCTCATGCGCCGCGATGTCGGTCACTTCAGCGGAGCGATAATTCACCGCGCTCTTGATCACCACGCCGCCGGCCTTCAGCGCGTCGAAGCTGCCACCCGGCGCAACCTGGCGCACCTCGGCGCCCGAAAGTCCGCCCAGACCCGCCGCGATATACTGGTCCGTCGGAAACTCGTCTTCCTCAACGAACAAGGCATAGGTTCGTGCCTGCGGCAGCGCGGCGGCGGCGAGTTTGAACAGGTTGACCGACACGCTGTCGGCCACGATCACTTCGCCGGGTAGCGCGCCGATCAGCGCCGCAAGCTGGTCGCCGGTGCGCTCGGCCAGATCGATCCAGCCCGCCGAATTCCAGCTACGCACGAGGTCTCCCGCCCAATCCGCGTGCGCGGCGGCGAGCCGGTCCCGCGCGCCTTTGGGCGGCGGCCCCAGCGAATGGCCGACAAGATAGGTCACGCCCTCTGGCAGGTCGAACAGCGCGGCCCGCTGCACCAGCGGATCAGCGGCGTCGCGCTGCAGCGCTTCGGCGCGCGTGATGGGGGCCTTGATCATGCCGGTGCTTGCCTCGTGGGGTGAAGCCCGCAACAGTAGTGGTCATGCCCCCAGCGGCAAGAGAGAGAAGCTTGTGGAAAGAACAGTTTGCAGCGGCGGCGTTAGCCCTTGTAGCCGCTTGAGCGCCGGCGCAGGAAGAGGCGACAACTCCCGTGGGACCCGTCATGGCTGAGCCTGCAAAGCTGATGACATGGGATGACCTTTCGGCCCTGCCGCGTCCGGTGGCCTCTCATTCGATCCGCTGGGGTGAGGGGGTGACCGATGTCGTGGATCTCTGGTTGCCGGAGGGAGCTGGGCCGCATCCGGTGGTCGTCATGGTGCATGGCGGTTGTTGGCAAAAATCTATTGCCGACAAGGCGTTGATGGACTGGATGGCGGATGGTTTGCGCCAGCAGGGCTGGGCGGTGTGGAACATCGAATACCGGGGTGTGGACGAACCCGGCGGGGGCTATCCGGGGACATTCCTGGATGCCGGCGCGGCGACAGACCAGTTGCGGGAGAATGCCGCTGAATACAATCTCGATCTCTCCCGGGTTACCGGGATCGGGCATTCGGCGGGGGGGCACCTTATCCTGTGGCTGGCCGCGCGCTCGAAGCTGCCGGAGGACAGCCCGCTGCGGGTGTCCGATCCGCTGCAGTTTCAAGGTGTTGTGGTCTCGGGCGGGCTGGCCGACCTGGAAGCCTCGCGGCCCGTCACGTCGCCGACCTGCCTTGATGCGATCTACGATAAGCTGACCGGCCCGGCCTCGCCGGAGCGGCCGGATCCGCTGGCGGATACCTCGCCCGCGCGGCTGTTTCCGTTGGGGGTGGCGTTCGTCAGCGTGAACGGGAGCGAGGACAGGATTGCCCCGCCGATGCTGGGCGACGCGCTGACGCGCAAGGCGCAAGGCGCAGGAGATTCCGCTTCATTGGTCGTCATTCCCGCAACAGGCCATGTCGAACTGGTCTCGCCGGGTACACAGGCGTTCGACATCCAGTCTCAGATTCTGTCAGATTTTATCGCTTCGCAGGGGCGGCCGGAGTGACGCCGATACAGGCGCACGTTCCGCGCTCTTCACGCCTTCGGCTTTAGAGCGGCGAGCAAGTCCTGTGCGAAAGTCGTCAGGGTGTCGTCGCGGGCGCCCATGATGAGGATGCGGTCGCCGGGCTTTGCAAGTTCGAGGAGGCGCGCGCCGCAGGCGGGGCGATCGGCAAGGGCTTCGGCGCGGCGGCCGAGGGCGCAGATGTCGGCGGCGAGGTCCTGGCTGCCGACGGAGCGGTCTACCGTTCCGCCGAAATAGGCGGGCTCCGGCATCAGGAGGATATCCTCCGTACCCAGATTTTCGGCAAAGCATTCGGCGAACTCGCGGCGCATCTTCTTCAGCGGGCCGAAGCCATGCGGCTGGAACATCACCAGGACGCGGCCGGGGAATTGGTTTACAGTCCGCAGGGTGGCGGCGATCTTGTCCGGGTTGTGGCCGAAATCGTCGATGACATTAATGCCATTCTCTGAGCCGACGATATCGAAACGGCGGGAGATGCCGGCAAATTCGCCGAGCGCCTTGGCGGCCTCTGAGAGCGTCACGCCGCAGGTCATCGCGGCGGCGATGGCGGCGAGCGCGTTGGAGACATTGTGCCGGCCGGGTATGGCGAGGCGGAGTGCGGCGGTCTCTCCGGATTTCCGGTCGTGCACGGAGCAAGTGATGCTGGTGGGTGCGGGCGCGGTATCGGTGGCGGTGAGCTGGGCTGCCGGATTGTCGAGGCTATAGGTGAGTGCGGCAGGGAAGCCCGCAGCGAGGCGCGCGGTTTCGGCATTGTCGAGGTTAAGGACCACGTCTTTTGCGCGGCCTGCAAAGCCTCCGAAAAGAGCGCGCAACTCGTCCATCGTCTTGTGGTCGAGCGCGATGTTCATCAGCACGGCTACGCGTGGATTGTAGGCGGCGATCGAGCCATCGCTTTCGTCCACTTCCGAGACAAAAATGCCGCTGTTGCCGACAAGGGAGCTGGAGAACAGAGCTTCGGGCGTGCGGAAATTCTTCATCACCGCGCCGTTCATCACCGTGGGGCTCTTGCCGGCATGGTGAAGGATCCAGGCGATCATGCCGGTGACGGTGGACTTGCCGCTCGTGCCCGCCACGCCGATGGCAAAGGGCGCGGCGTTGAACAGGGCCGACAGCATGTCCGCCCGGCTCATGCGCTTCGCGCCCGCGTGGATCGCGGCGGCAATGTCCGGCACCGTGTCTTCCACCGCCGCCGAGGTGACGACCACCTGCTCGGGTCTCGTCACGCCGCTGCCATCCTGCGGATAGAGACGGATGCCGCGCGAGCGCAGGTAATCAAATTTCGCCGGCGTGCGCCCCTGGTCGAGCGACCGGTCGGAGCCCTCGATGATGTGGCCCTGTTCGAGCAGGATCAAAGCCAGCGGCAACATCCCGGAGCCGCCGATGCCACAGAAGAAATAGTGATGCTTGTCGGTCATGATGGGCATTCTATAGCAGGGGTTTGTTCGCGAGCATTGTCGCGATTCCGCTGTTCCCGGAAACGGTAAGGTCCTGCATGGCGCAGGCTGTGAACCTTCGACGATTCAATGCTCAATCAGCTTCAGACCAACGACGCCCACGATGATCAAGCCGATGAGTGCGATCCGGAGCGGGGGCAGGCTCTCGTTGAAGAATAGGCCGCCGACAATGACCGTGCCGACGGCGCCGATGCCGGTCCACACGGCGTATCCCGTGCCGAGGGGGACTGTCTTCACGGCCTGCTGAAGGCAGGTGAAGCTTGCAATGATGAGCACAATGAAGATCAAGTTCAGCGCGATGCTGCTTGGCGTCTTGATCAACAAGCGCAGGGTCGTCGTGAAGCCGACCTCGAGGACGCCGGCCATTATCAGAAATATCCAACCCATGTTCGCGTCTCGGTCCTGTGCTGCTCGCTCCGGATTTAGTGTCTCGTCCTGCGGTCTGCCAGCGGCAAACCGGCAGTAAAAGCCGTTCCCATTTGCCGGGAATGCCGGTTTAACTGCGCGAACAGGTCCGGGAGAGTGACATGGGCACGAAGGTGATACGCATTGGCATTGTCGGGCCTGCGCGGGCGATCGACAAGGCGCTTGCGGCGAAGGTAGGCGCGCTGGCAGGGGATGCGGCGGAGCTCGTGTTTCATCCGCAATGCTTCCTGCGGGAGGGGCACTTTGCGGGGCCGGATGCGGCGCGGTCGGCGGCGTTTGCGCAGTTCGCGAATGATCCGTCGCTCCACGCGGTGTGGTTTGCGCGGGGCGGTTATGGGTCTTGCCGCATTCTCGATACGGCGTTCGAAAACCTTGGCGATGCGGCGGGTGCGAAGACTTATATGGGATATAGCGACACCGGCAGCCTGCTCGCGCGGCTTGCCCGCGACGGCATTGGCCGGGTGGTGCACGGGCCCATGCCGGCGGACATCCTGCGCGAGGGCGGCGAAGCGGCGGTGAAGCGGGCGCTGGGTTTCCTGACGGGTACGGATGATGGCGCCGGGATCGATGCGGCGGCGAGGGCGCCGGGCAAGTATGCGGCGTTCAACATCTCTGTCTTCGCGAGCCTGATCGGCACCGGCTGGCTGCCGGACCTGACGGGCCATGTGCTGATGCTGGAGGATGTGGGCGAGTATCATTACCGGCTCGACCGGATGATGTTCACGATCACCTCGAACCCTGAAGTGAAGAAGGTGGCGGGCATCCGGCTCGGGCGCTGCGGCGCGATCCCCGTCAACGATATCGATTTCGGCGCCAGCGAGGAAGAGATCGTCACGAGCTGGTGCGCGCGGGGCGGGATTGCCTATCTCGGGCGCGCTGACATTGGCCACGATGTGGACAACAAGATCGTGGTGTTCGGGGAGCGAAGCGCCAGCGCCTAGAGGTTCTTGACGATGTCCTCGACCATCTTCTTGGCGTCCGCGAGCAGCATCATGGTGTTGTCGTGGAAGAAGAGTTCGTTCTCGATACCGGCATAACCCGAGCCCATGGAGCGCTTGATGAACAGCACTGTGCGGGCGTTCTCCACGTCGAGGATGGGCATGCCGTAAATCGGCGAGGTCTTGTCAGTTTTCGCGGCCGGGTTTGTTACGTCGTTGGCGCCGATGACGAAAGCCACGTCCGAAGCGGAGAATTCGGAGTTGATGTCTTCGAGTTCGAATACTTCGTCGTAAGGCACCTGGGCCTCGGCAAGGAGGACGTTCATGTGGCCCGGCATCCGGCCCGCGACGGGGTGTATAGCGTATTTCACTTCGACGCCTTCGGCCTTCAGCTTCTCGGCCATCTCTTTCAGCGCGTGCTGGGCCTGGGCGACTGCCATGCCGTAGCCCGGAACGATGATGACCTTCGACGCGTTCTTCATGATGAAGGCGGCGTCTTCGGCAGAGCCCTTCTTGTACGGACGGTCGACCTTCGCGCCGCCGGCAGCCGCCGCGGCATCCTCGCCGCCGAAGCCGCCGAGGATGACCGAGATGAAGGAGCGGTTCATGCCCTTACACATGATGTAGGACAGAATCGCGCCGGAGGAGCCGACGAGCGCGCCGGTGATGATCAGCGCGAAGTTGCCGAGGGTGAAGCCGAGGGCCGCCGCCGCCCAGCCGGAATAAGAGTTCAGCATCGAGACGACGACCGGCATGTCCGCGCCGCCGATGGGGATGATCAGCGTGATCCCGAGGATGAGGGCGAGAACCGTCAGGCCCCAGAAGGCCCACTGGGCTTCGCCGCCGCTCAGGATGAGTAACACGGTGAGGGCAATGATGCCGCCAGCGAGCGCGAGGTTCAAAAGGTGGCGGGCGGGCAGCAGGATCGGTGCGCCGCTCATGTTGCCGTTGAGTTTCGCGAAGGCGATGATCGAGCCGGTGAACGTCAGTGCGCCGATGGCCGAACCGAGGCCGAGTTCGATGAGCGAGGCCATCTTGATGCCGGTGATGCCCATGATGCCGAAGCTTTCCGGCGCATAGAGCGCGGCGGCGGCGACGAGCACGGCGGCGAGGCCGACGAGCGAGTGGAAGGCCGCGACGAGCTGCGGCATGTCCGTCATCGCGATCCGGCGGGCGGTGACCGCGCCGATAGTGCCGCCGACTGCAACGGCGCCGATGATCAGCGCCCAGGTGGCGGCGTCAAGCTGATTCCAGATCAGCGCGATCGTGGTGCCGACGGCAATCGCCATGCCGATCATGCCATTGCGGTTGCCCTTCTGGCTGGTCGCGGGACTCGAGAGCCCACGCAGCGCAAGAATGAACAATACGCCTGCAACGAGATAGAGCAGCGGCGCCCAGGTTGAGTGGAACTGATCCAAGGCTACTGCCCCTTCTTCTTGTACATGGCCAGCATACGCTGGGTGACGAGGAAGCCGCCGAAGATGTTAACGCTGGCGAGGGCTACGGCAATGGCGCCGAGGATCTTGGCGATCCAGCCCTCAGAGGAGAGACCGGCAGCCGCGGCGGCGACCAGCGCGCCGACGACGATCACGGAAGAAATGGCGTTGGTTACGGCCATCAGGGGCGTGTGGAGGGCGGGCGTGACCGACCAGACGACATAATAGCCGACAAAGCAGGCGAGCGCGAATATCGCGGCCAGGAACACGGTTGAGTTGATACCGCCAGCGTCGGCATACGCCGGAAGGGCGAACCCCGCGAGGGCGATAACGGAAAGGGCGCGTTTCATTTACTTGAGCCTTTCGCTGACGGTGACGCCATTGCGCATTAGCAGCATGGCTTTGACGATTTCATCGTCCGTATCGAGATTGAGCTTGCCGCCTTCGCCGGTGATCAGCGGAAGGAAAGCGAGCAGGTTCTTGGCGTAAAGTGAAGAAGAGTCGGCGGGCAGGCGGGCCGGCAGGTTCGAGAAGCCGGCGACCTTCACGCCGTTCACGTCGACGATTTCGTCGGCCTTCGAAAGCGGACAGTTGCCGCCTTGCGAGACGGCCATATCAACGATGACCGAGCCCGGCTTCATGGATTTCACCATAGCCTCGGTGATCAGAACGGGCGCGGCGCGGCCGGGGATCAGGGCGGTCGTGATGACGATATCCTGCTTAGCAATGTGGCTGGCGGTCAGTGCGGCCTGTTTCGCCTGGTATTCCGGCGACATTTCCTTGGCGTAGCCTGCCGAGGTTTCGGCAGCCTTGAATTCTTCATCCTCGACCGCGATGAACTTGGCGCCGAGCGAGGCGACCTGTTCCTTTGCGGCAGGGCGAACGTCGTTGGCGGTGACCACTGCGCCCAGGCGGCGGGCGGTGGCGATCGCCTGGAGACCGGCAACGCCGGCGCCCATGACGAACACTTTCGCTGGGGCCACGGTGCCTGCAGCGGTCATCATCATCGGCATGGCGCGACCGTAAATCTGCGCACCTTCAATGACTGCGCGGTAGCCCGCGAGGTTGGACTGCGATGACAGCGCGTCCATCGACTGGGCCCGCGTGATTCGCGGCGTGAACTCCATCGAGAGACCGGCGATCTTTTTTGCGTTCAGCGCGGCCACTTCGCTCGCGTCATAGGCGAAAGGCTCCATGAGCGCGATCAGAGCCGAGCCTTCCGGCAAGGACGCGATCTCCGCGGGCTCTGGCCGGCGGACCTTGAACACGATATCCGCGCCGTTTGCTGCGGCTGGGCCTGACGCAATCGCAGCGCCCGCTTCGGCGAAGGCGCTGTCGGGGAAGCCCGCGACGGTGCCGGCACCGGATTCGATCGTTATCGTGTGGCCGAGGCCCACGAGCTTCTTGACTGTCTCCGGGGTTGCCGCCACGCGGGTTTCGCCGGGCCTGTGTTCTTTGAGCACTGATATCTTCATGGTGCCCTGAATTAGGTTAAACCTTGTCGTGTGCAACAATTATTTTGGGGATTTAGGGCATGAGCTTGTTTAGTCTGGCTAATCGGACCGCATTGGTAACGGGGGCTTCGAGCGGCCTTGGGCGTCATTTTGCGCAGGTTCTAGCGGATGCCGGCGCGACCGTCGTGGTGGCTGCGCGCCGGATGGACCGGCTCGAAGAGGTTGCCGGTGAGATCGAAAAATCCGGCGGCAACGCGCTTGCCGTCGAGATGGATGTCACCAGCGAGGCGAGTGTCACGGCCGCTTTTCAAGGAATCAGCGAGTCGCTGGGTCGGCCTTGTGATGTGGTGATCAATAATTCCGGCATGTCGCGCGAGGGGTGGTTCCGCGAGCAGAGCGAGGAAGACTGGGACGCGGTGCTGGACACCAACCTCACCGGTGTCTGGCGCGTCGGAAAGCATGCGACGAACGCGATGATCGCGGCCGGTGCCAAGGGCGCGATCGTCAACATCGCTTCGATCACGGCGCATCGCACGCAGTTCATGACGACGGCCTATTGCGTTTCGAAGGCGGGGGTCGATCACCTGACACGGCACATGGCGCTGGAGAATGCCCGCTATGGCATCCGCGTGAACGCGATTTCGCCCGGCTATTACAAGACAGCGATCAACGATGAGTATCTCGACTCCGAAGCCGGTGACGCGATGCGCAAGCGGATCGCGTTCCGCCGGTTTGGTGAATACCGGGAGTTGGACGGCGCGCTGCTTCTTCTGTCGTCGGAGGCCGGGAGCTACATGACGGGCTCGACCATTGTGGTCGATGGCGGGCATTTGCTCAGCAGCCTCTGAGCCGCTTGCGAGAGTGTCAAAGGCGGTTTACACAAAACCTACGCGAGAGGTGCCTGGGGTAGCCCGGGTGAAAAGGGAAGCCGGTGGGAATCCGGCGCTATGCCCGTAACTGTCAGCGGGGAGTTCTGAAGCCAAACGCCACTGGGCAACCGGGAAGGCCGCTTCAGAACGCTGATCCGCAGAGCCAGGAGACCTGCCTTTCGCCGTCGATGGCTCGCCGCCCGGGACCAGGCGAGGGGCCGCGGAAGGACACCTTCCGTTCATGCGACATGTCATGAACCCGCCGCGGGGCGTGCGCTCCCGGCTATTGAAGGACCTGTGGACATGTTCCTCAGACTGACTCTGCTCAGCGCGTCCGCGCTGGTTTTTCATGCCTCTTTTGCTGTTGCGCAGGATGCGCCGGCGATTGCCCCGATCGAAGTGACGGGATTCCGGCCTGCTGCGCCGGACCGCGCGACAGCGTCCGTCTCCGTACTGACGCAAGACGATCTCGCCGTGCGCGCGTCGCCCAACCCGGCCGACCAATTGAGGGCGGCGCCAGGCACAGCCGTTTCCCGCTCCGGTACACTGGGCGGACTGACGCAGGTTCGCCTTCGCGGCGCCGAGGCCAACCATACATTGGTGCTCTATGACGGGATCGAAGTGTCGGACCCTGTGACTGGTGAGACAGATTTCGGCACGCTGACGGCTTTGCCAGTGAGGCGGATCGAAGTGTTGCGCGGGGCCTCATCGTCCATCCACGGCTCGGACGCGATCGGCGGTGTAGTCTGGCTATCGCCGGCGCGCGGACGAGGCGTTTCGGGCTTTGCCGAGGGCGGCAGCTTCGGCACGGCGCAAGGCGCGCTCGGCTGGAGCGGTGACCGGTTTGGGGTTGGACTTTCGGGGCTTGCTACAGACGGCGTGGACGCGTCCGGAACCGGCGGTGAGAAAGATGGATCGCAGTCCATTTCCGGCATTGTGACGGCTGGACTTGATCTGGGTGCGGACTGGTCACTCTCGCTGGTCGGCCTCGTCCGTCGGACAGAGTCCGACTTCGATACCGATACGGATTTTGACGGTCGGCTCAACGATGCCGACCGGCGCACTGAAGGTGAGCAACAGCTGGTTGGCGGTGCGCTGCGCGGGATGGCCGGGCCGCTTGATCACGTCATCCGGGCTAGCTTCAATGAAGTTGCGCGCGACAATTTCAGTGACGGGGCGCTTGCGGATACCGCAACGGGTGAGCGCACGAAAATCAGCTGGTCTCCCGGCTACACCACCGGCGTACACCGCGTCGCGGGTCTCGTGGATTTCGAGCGTGAAACCTATGAACGAGCAGACGTGGAATTTGGCGGCCTGACGAATGCGTCAGAAGCCTTTGAAGCCCTCGCCGTCGCCGGCGAGTACGGTCTGTCGTTCGCGGCGCTCGATGTTTCGGCATCGGCCCGGTTTGACGATAACAAAGGCCGGTTCGATGATGCGGAGACCTGGCACGCCGGTGCGGGGTATGCCTTTGACGATCTGGGTGGGCGGCTGCGGGCGTCTATCGCTACCAGCGTCAAGAACCCAACGTTCACGGAGCTGTTTGGTTTCTTCACCGGGAGCTTCGTTGGAAACCCGGAGCTGAAGCCGGAAAAATCGCAGGGATGGGAAATTGGCTGGGCGCAGGACCTGGGCGCGGCGGAGGTGGAAATCGTGTATTTCGAAGCCGACCTCGAGAACGAAATCTTCACCGCGTTCAATCCGGACTTTACGTCAACGGCGCGCAACCGGATGGGAAAGAGCGAACGCAGCGGCATCGAACTCTCCGGCCGTTGGCAGGCGCTGTCCAATCTGGCTCTATCCGGGCAGGCTACAGTGTTTGACTCGCAAAATGATGCGGGCGCGGATGAAGTCCGCGTTCCGGAGTTGTCCGCATCCTTGAGCGCGGATTGGCAGGTCGAGGAGAATGGCCTGCGCCTGGGGCTCGCGCTTGACCATGTGGGGGAGCAGCGGGATTTCGATTTCGGCTCCTTTCCGTCACGCCTTGTAGCCCTTGAGGCCTACACACTTGCGTCGCTGACAGCAGAATATCCGATCACGGACGGCGTGGCCCTGACTTTGCGGGGCGAAAACCTGTTCGATGAAACAGTGGTTGACGTCTTCGGCTACAATGGCCCGGGCGCCGGTGTTCTTGTGGGGCTCAAGCTCAAGTGAAACGCAGGCTGACCGCCTTTTTTGTGATTTGTCTGGCCGGTTTCGCGCAGGCCGAGCCGGCCCGTCCAACAATCGTATCGCTGGATTACTGCGCGGATCAGTTCGTGCTCGCGCTTGCAGATCGTGGCCAGATCTTGGCTGTGTCGAAGGATGCCGAGCGGCAGTTCAGTTACCTGAGGCGCAAGGCGGCAGGCATCCCCAAGGTGCGGGCCGCCGCGGAAGATGTCATTGCGCTGCAGCCTGATCTGGTTGTGCGCAGCTTTGGCGGTGATCCGCAGGCGCTCGCTTTCTATGAGCGTTTTGGCATCCGGACCGTGCAGCTCGGCTATGCAGATGACATTCAGGGTACGGCCCGGCTCCTGCGCGAGGTCGCGGCCGAGATCGGACAGCCGGGCCGTGCTGAGGTCTTGATTGACGCGATGCCGGCGCCTCAGGCGCAACGCAGCGCGTCCGCGCTGTACGTCACGCCGGGCGGCGTCAGCGCCGGCCGCGATACACTCATTGATGCTGTGCTGCGTCATGCGGGGCTGCAGAACGCGAATGACGGACAGGGCTGGGCGAGCCTGCCACTTGAGGCACTGGTCCGCGCGCCGCCACGCCTGATGGTGACGGCCTTCTTCGGGTTTGACGATGATGCAACGGATCGCTGGTCCTTGTCGCGCCACCCTGTGATGCAGCGGCTGATCGAGAAGGCCGATGTGATCGAGATGGACGAAGCGCGCATCTCGTGTCCCGCTTGGTTCATTGCCGACGAGGCGCTCGCGATCGCTGATGCCGCGCGAGGCGCGCCATGACCCGGCTCACAATGATCCTTGTGCTGATGTCGGCTGCGCTCTTCGCTTTGTCGGCGCTGGCTGGCACGGCGCCGATGCCAATCTCGGACACGCTGGCCGCATTGATCGGGCAGGGCGATGAGGCGGGGCGCACGATCGTTTGGGAGATCCGCATACCGCGGGCGGCCGCGGCTTTTGTCGTTGGTGCAGCGCTGGGGCTGGCGGGCGCCGCACTTCAGGGCCTTTTGCAAAACCCTCTGGCGGAGCCCGGCGTGCTGGGGGTGTCCGCGTTTTCAGCGCTAGGGGCGGTGATTGCGATCTTCTTCGGCTTTGCGGCGCTCAGCCCGCTGGTTCTTCCATTGGCGGCCATTCTGGGCGCGGCCGCGGCGACGGCGATCCTTGCCATTGCCTCGATGCGCGGGGCGGGAAGTGTGACACTACTGCTGATCGGTGTCGGCCTTTCGAGCCTGGCGGGTGCGTTGATGTCGCTCGCAATGAATCTGGCGCCTAATCCGTATAGCCTTTCCGATCTCGTCAACTGGATGATGGGTTCGGTGGCCAACCGTTCGTGGGCGGACACCCTGCTTGCAGCGCCGGCGCTACTGATCGGCGCAGCGCTTGTGCTGATAGCCGGGCCGGGCCTGCGGGCGCTCAGTCTCGGCGAGGAGACGGCAACGAGCCTCGGCGCAGATCCGCGGCGCACGCGCCTGCTTGTAATCGGCGGAACGTCCCTGCTGGCCGGTGCCAGCGTGGCTACCGCCGGAACCATTGGTTTTGTCGGTATCGTGGCGCCGCATATCATGCGCCCCTACGTGAAACATGATCCGCAAAGTCTGCTTGTTCCATCGGCGCTGTTCGCCGGCATGATCCTTTTGGTCGCGGACATCTCAGTCCGGATTCTTCCTCTCCAACAGGAGCTGAAGCTCGGCGTGGCAGCTGCACTCCTGGGCGGGCCCGTGTTCATCTGGATTGCGGCGCGGCTTGGGAGATCAGCGGCATGATATCCGTAAGCGGACTTGTTGTTCATCTGGGGGGCAAGCCAGTCGTTGATGGCCTGTCGTTTTCCCTGGCGCCGGGTGAGTTTGTGGCGATGGCTGGCCCGAACGGCGCGGGCAAAAGTACGGCGCTGAAGGCGGTCGCGGGTGTCACCCCAATCACGTCGGGAAGCGTGCGGTTCGGAGAAGCAGACGCCGACCGGATAAGCCGGTCAGCGCGGGCGCGCACGCTTGCATGGCTGCCACAGTTGCGTTCCGTCGCGTGGAATCTGCGCGCCGAAGATGTCGTAGCCCTTGGCCGTTTTATAGAATCTCCCGCGCCGTATGACCGCTTGGGTACTGCGGATCGTGCGGCTGTGGATGCGGCTTTGGTAAAGTCAGATGCGGCCCACCTCGCCGGGCGCTCGGTCCAGGCCTTGTCCGGCGGGGAACAGGCGCGGGTGCATCTCGCCCGCCTCCTGGTCAGTCCGGCTCCGAGCCTCTTGCTTGATGAGCCGTGTGCATCGCTCGACATCTCGCACCAGCTGTCGCTGATGCAGACCCTGTCGAACGAAGCTGCCAGTGGCCGCGCGGTGATGGTGGTGCTGCACGATCTTGAGCTCGCGGCGCGGTATTGTAGCCGCGTGATCGTGATGGATGGCGGTCGGAAGGTCGCGGACGGTCCACCGGATGCCTCGCTCAGCGACGGCGTTCTGCGCCGTGTGTTTGCCGTTCAACGTGGACCGTCGGGTGGCCTCGTACGCGCCGGTTGAGAAGATCAGTGCCGGGATGGTCGTCATGATGATCCGCAGGGCCTGGCCGAGGCTCCAGCCGGGAACATACTCTGTGCCAAGTTCGGCGCGCTGCTGGAAGCTGAGCTCGTTGCGGCCGCGCAATTTCCGCAAACCGGTGACGCCCGGCCGCGCCGCGTCGTAGCCTTCGATGTGCGGACCATCGTGTTTGCGCTTATGCGGCATGATGGGGCGCTGGCCGACGATCGACATGTCGTCTTTAAGCAGATTGAACATTTGCGCCAGTTCGTCGATCGAGGTCGCGCGGATGAACCTGCCCCCGGGATACGCGGATCTCGCCGCAGTTTCTCGAACATCGACCGGATTTTGTGCATATTGACGGCGCGTCCGCCGCGGCCGTGCCGTGGCTGAACGTAACACGCGGCGCCGCCGTCGAGCTTGGTCGCAAGTGCTGTGAGACGCATCAACGGAAAACAGAATGATCAGCGCGGCAATCGCGAACGCAGGGGTCCGTGGCGGGTTTGGCGAGGCCGATAATGCTCCAAATTCCCCCGGAGCAACCGATTGCATTCGAAACGCCGGGCACATCTTCCTCGAGGCTGGGCGCTTCAAGTCCCAGCGGCATCTGGCTCTTGGCGAAGGTCCCCCCGCGACCTCAAAAGCCATTCCCGGCTTTCAGTTCCTACGGCCCCATTACGTTAACGATCAAATTAGTGAAGCATTAACCCTCACGCGAACCGCTGACTTTTTGCGAATGCAGTGTTAGTCAAGGTTTAGGACTGACGCCCTAATAGTGTGCGCGTTCAATCAGGGCGACGAAGATGCAAGCGAAGAAAAAACCTGCCAATCACCCGCCGGAATTGCGTAAGGCCGATCCGGCATCGCCGCTCTCCGGTGTCTCTGCAACAGACGCAGCCGCTACGCCCATGCCGGGACAATCGCCGGCCCGGGCGCTTCAGATTCGCCTGGCACGCGAACTTGGGGCGCCCGCGCGGTCATGGCTCTGGCACTCGACCGGGTTGGTCCTGGCTCTGCTTCTATCTCTGTCGCTCGCGGGCTCGATGCTCGAGGTCGGTTTATAGCAGGGCCAAACTGGCAGTTGATTTGCTGGACAGGGCATGCCGGTGTTGCCGGGTATCAACCAATATGACCCGAAACAGGAAGGTCTGAATGCGAATCAGAAAAGCGGTTTTCCCGGTGGCTGGCCTTGGCACACGCGTGCTGCCAGCGACCAAATCGATTCCGAAAGAACTGCTGCCCGTCATCGATCGCCCGGTGATCCAGTACGTTGTGGACGAGGCCCGTGAGGCGGGGATCGAGCATTTCGTGTTCGTGACGGGGCGCGGCAAAAGCGCAATCGAGGACTATTTCGACCATGCCTATGAACTCGAGACGCAGCTCAAGGCAAAAAACAAGCTCGATATCCTGGCCTCGGTTGAAGCCTCGCGGCTGCCCGCGGGCAGTTCAAGCTTCCTGCGCCAGCAGGCCCCGCTGGGTCTTGGCCACGCGGTGTGGTGCGCCCGCGATGTGATCGGCAACGAGCCATTCGCGGTCTTGCTGCCGGACGTCATCGTCAAGGGCAAGCCGTCCGGCCTGAAGCAAATGGCCGATGCCTTCGAAAAGGTTGGCGGCAACATCATCGCGGTCGATCCAGTGCCGCAGGACCGCGTGTCTGCTTACGGCGTGATTGCGCCGAAATCGCGCGATGGCCGCCTGATCAGCATGTCGGGCATGGTGGAGAAGCCTCCGATCGCGACGGCGCCGTCAAATCTCGCCATCACGGGCCGCTACATCCTTCAGCCTGAAATCTTCGGTCTGCTGGCAAAGCAGGGCGCGGGCGCCGGCGGCGAAATCCAGCTGACCGATGCGATGGACCGGCTGATGGAAATCCAGCCTTTCTATGCCTACGAGTTTGAAGGCTCGGTGCATGATTGCGGCAACAAGACCGGCTATTTCGAAGCGGTCCTCGCGCACGCGCTGGACAATCCGGACACGGCGGAGTTTGCGCGTGACCTGGTGAAACAGGCCGCTGCGAAGATCTGATCGCACTTACGCTTTTTTTGCAGTTGTATCCTTGCACGCGGCGTCTAGAAACGCGCGCATGACGCTTGGTGTTGAGCTCCCGGATTTTGACAGTGTGCTGGCCGCGGCCGAACGTGTCCGGCGATTTGTGCGTGAGACGCCCGTGCTGACGCATGCCGCGATCGACGCCGCTGCGGGCGCGCGGATTTTCGTCAAGGCCGAGTGCCTGCAGCTGACGGGCAGCTTCAAGATACGCGGCGCCACCAACCGGCTCGCGCAACTGACACCGCAGCAACGCAAGACGGGTGTCGTGGCCTTCTCGTCCGGCAATCATGCCCAGGGCGTCGCCCGCGCAGCACGTCTGCTAGGTTTGCCAGCGGTCATCGTGATGCCTTCGGATGCTCCCCAGGTGAAGATCGGCGGGGTCAAAGCCGATGGCGGCGAAATCGTCTTGTATGACCGGAATGCCGAAAGCCGCGAGGCCATCAGCGCCCGCATTGCCGGTGAACGCGGCGCTGTCGTTGTGCCGAGTTATGACGACTTGGATATCATCGCGGGGCAGGGCACGGCGGGTCTCGAGTTTGCCCGTCAGATGGACGCGGCGGACGAGCCGCTGGACGCCCTGATCTGCTGCACGGGCGGCGGAGGTCTGATATCGGGCATTGCGCTCGCCTTCGAGCGGCTGTCGCCTGCAACCGGGATTTGGGCGGCCGAGCCGGAGGCGCATGATGATTGGGCGCGCTCGCTGGAAGCCGGACACATTCTGGCAAACGAACCGGGCACACGTTCGATCTGCGATGCGATCCTGACGCCCGAGCCGGGCAAGCTGACCTTCGCCATCGGGAAGCGGTTGTTGGCCGGCGGATTGCGGGTCAGCGACGGCGAAGTGCGGGACGCCGTGCGGCAGGCCTTCCGGCATCTGAAGATCGTGGCGGAGCCGGGCGGCGCAGCGGCGCTCGCCGCAGCGATGCACCGGTTGCCCCCTGCACTTAAGGGCAAGCGCGTAGGCGTGCTGGTGACCGGCGGCAATGTGGATACGGCGCAATTTGCGCAGATCCTTGCAGGCTGCGATTGAGCCGGCCTCTTGTGTGCCGCCTTCACGCCTTATGGCGTTAAAATGAATGCACACGTCCATTGCATCATTGGAGATATCCATGGAGACCTTGAGCGGCTGCAGGACCTGCACCGGCGCCGCATCCTTTATGCCTAAGAAAAGCCGATGGCGCTGCCCGCCCAGCTGACCTTGCCCTTGATTTTTTTCGTGTTTCCGGTTCTGCTGGGTGTCCTGATGTCACCCGCCATGGTGATGCCGGGCCGTACGCTTCCGTCATAACCCCGCTAGGCGAAGCGCAAGCGACAAGTTAGAAAGCGCCATGCCTACCTATCTGGAATTTGAAAAGCCGATCGCTGAACTCGATTCGAAGATCCTCGAACTCGAAGCCCTTGCTGCGCGCAAGGACGGTCCATCGATCACCGACGAGCTTGCCAAGCTGAAGACGAAATCGGCCAAGCAGCTGAAGCAGATCTACTCCGATCTCGACGCTTGGCGCGTGACGCAGGTTGCCCGCCATCCTGACCGGCCGCACTTTTCGGATTTCATCGGAGGCATCTTCGAAGAGTTCGAAGAACTCGCGGGTGATCGCCATTTCGGCAATGACGAAGCGATCATCGGCGGCCTCGCCCGGTTCCGCGGGCGCTCCGTCGTCATCATGGGCCACGAAAAGGGCCGCACCACCGAGAAGCGCCTGAAGCACAATTTCGGCATGGCGCACCCCGAAGGCTACCGCAAAGCCGTGCGCCTGATGGACCTCGCCGAAAAGTTCAGCATGCCCGTCCTCAGCTTTCCGGATACGGCCGGCGCCTATCCTGGCAAGGGCGGCGAAGAACGCGGCCAGGCAGAAGCGATCGCGCGCGGCACACAGCGCGGGCTGTCCCTCGGCGTGCCATTTGTCACGCTGATCATCGGCGAAGGCATGTCTGGCGGCGCCATCGGCATCGCGGCAGCCAACCGTGTACTGATGATGGAATACTCGATTTATTCGGTGATCTCGCCGGAAGGCTGCGCCTCCATTCTCTACCGCGACGCTGCCAAGGCGAAGGACGCGGCGCAAGCGATGGGTATCACAGCGCCTGATCTGATGCGCCACAAGATTGTCGATGGCATCGTCAAGGAACCCGTCGGCGGCGCGCACCGCGACCCGCAGCGCGCAATGGCCGCCGCTGCCAAGGCGCTGGACGCCGCGCTGCGCGACCTGGAAGGGCTGACGCCGGTCGAACTGAAGCGTCAGCGCCGCGACCGGTTTTACGCTATCGGCCGTGAAGGGCTGTAGCGCCCGCCTGCGTCCGGACGACGCCTGATGTCCGAGCGTGGCTGGATCGAGCGATACTTTGCCCCACTCGCCCGCGCGCCCGGCGCGGCCAGGCTCAGTGATGACACAGCCGAACTGTCGCGTCAGGCAGGGCCAGTGGTCATCACCACCGATGCGATGATCGAGGGCGTTCATTTCCTGGCAAGTGATCCAGTCGAAAGCCTCGCGCGCAAACTCGTTCGTGTGAATGTGTCCGACATCCTGTCGAGCGGCGCGCTGCCGCTGGAAGCACTTCTGGTGCTGGGCTGGCCTTCGGACCGGACAGAGGCGAACCTCGCTGCCTTTGCTGGCGCTCTCGGCGCGGAGCTTGAAGCCTGGGGCATTTCATTGATCGGCGGCGATACAGTATCGGCGCCGAGCGGCCTTTTTCTGTCCCTGACCCTGACCGGGGCGTGCATTGCCGATGCGCCTGTACGGCGAGGCGGGGCGGCGCCTGGCGATGAGCTTTGGATTACCAGCGAAATCGGGGGCGCAAGGCGGGGCTTTCTGGCGCGCGCCGCGGGGCAGCAAAGCCCGCACATTTCGCAACTGCTGGAACCTGTTATTCCGGGTCCCGGGGCGGCCCGTTTGCTTGCGGCGCACGCGAGCGCGGCGATGGACGTCTCTGACGGCTTGCTGGGCGACCTTGTCAGTCTCGCGCGGGCGTCGGGCTGCGGCGCGCAGCTCGCCTTGGACGATGTTGCGTTCGCAGACCAAGCCGCAACCCTGGACGAAGCACTCGATCTTGCCACCTGGGGAGATGACTATCAGCTTCTGTTCGCCGCCCCCGCCGGAAGCCGGGAACGCCTTGAAACAGATGCACTTTCTTGCGGCGTGCGCATTTCACGGATTGGCCGTTTGACCGCCGGGTCCGGCCTTGGCGTAACCTGGCTGGGCGCGCGCGTTAACCTGCCTGAAACTCTGGGCTTCGAGCATGGCCGAATCGGCGCGTCTCCCACTCGCCCCTGAATTGAGGCAGATTGCGCCTCGGCAGGGCGGCTGGCAGGTAAATGCGTCATAATACGTCAGCCGTTGTCCGGCATGCTCCGGGCTGCGCGCAAAAGGGGATAAGGAAGGAACGCTATGACTTGGTATCTTCTCGCACTGGGTGCGGGTCTGTTGTCGGTGGCCTATGGCTACTGGCAAATCACTTTGATCATGAAAGCCCCCTCGGGCAATCCGCGGATGATTGAGATCGCCCAGGCGATCCAGGAAGGCGCCAACGCCTATCTCAGCCGCCAGTATCGCACCATCGCCATCGTCGGCGCCGGCGTCGCGGTCATTCTGTTCATTGCGCTCGGCTGGAAGGCCACGCTTGGCTTCATTGTCGGCGCTGTGCTGTCAGGCCTCGCCGGTTTTATCGGCATGCTCGTCTCCGTGCGCGCCAACGTGCGCACCACTGAGGCATCCCGCAAAGGGCTCAACGAAGGCCTCCAGATGGCGTTCAAATCGGGCGCCGTCACCGGTATGCTCGTGGTCGGTCTCGCCCTGCTTGGCATTGTCGGATACTACGGTCTCCTGACCGGCCCGCTTGGCCTGATGCTTACCGATGAAGGCCAGAAACGCGAAATCATCGACGCGCTCGTCTCGCTCGGCTTCGGCGCTTCGCTCATCTCGATCTTCGCCCGCCTTGGCGGCGGTATCTTCACCAAGGGCGCCGACGTCGGCGGCGACATGGTCGGCAAGGTCGAAGCCGGCATCCCGGAAGACGATCCGCGCAACGCGGCCACCATCGCCGATAACGTGGGCGACAACGTCGGCGACTGCGCCGGCATGGCGGCTGACCTGTTTGAGACCTACGCCGTGACGCTCGTCGCGACGATGGTGCTCGGCGGCATCTACTTCGCCTCTGCGTCCTATATCGGGGAGATCATGATGCTGCCCCTCGCCATCGGCGCGGTATGTATCGTCACCTCGATCATCGGCACCTTCTTCGCCACGCTCGGTAAAGGCTCAACCGACGTCATGGGCGCGCTCTACAAGGCGCTCATCGTCACCGGCGTGCTCTCCATCGGCGGCCTCGCGATTGCCATTCAGACAGTGCTCCCCGGCGGCCTTGCCGGCACACTCGAAGGCGCAGGCGACCTGCTCGGCCTGATCAATCCGGTCACCGGGGAAGCCGCAGACATCACGGGCTGGAAGCTCTTTGCGTGCGGCGTGGCGGGTCTTTTCGTCACCCTGCTGATCGTTGTGGTCACGGCCTACTACACCGAAACCAAGTACCGCCCGGTCCGTTCGATTGCGAAAGCGTCAGAGTCCGGTCACGGCACGAACGTTATTCAGGGCCTCGCCGTCTCGCTGGAAGCCACCGCGCTGCCGGCGCTGATCATCATCGGCGGCATCCTGCTGACCTACAACCTCGCCGGTCTCTACGGCATCGCCATTGCGACCACCACCATGCTCGGCGTTGCCGGCATGATCGTGGCGCTCGATGCCTTCGGTCCGGTCACGGACAATGCCGGCGGCATTGCCGAAATGGCCGAACTGCCATCGGAAGTCCGCAAGACGACCGACGCACTCGATGCCGTTGGCAACACCACCAAGGCCGTCACGAAAGGCTACGCCATCGGCTCTGCCGGTCTCGGCGCCCTCGTGCTGTTTGCGGCGTATGCGGAAGATCTGAAATACTTCTCGGCCCGCGCCGTTGAAGGGTCGTTCTTCTACGGCGTCACGGTCGATTTCTCGATTGCCAACCCTTACGTTGTGGTCGGTCTCCTGTTTGGCGGTCTTCTCCCCTTCCTCTTCGGCGGTATGTCGATGATGGCCGTGGGCCGCGCCGCGCAGGCCGTGGTGGAGGAAGTGCGGCGCCAGTTCCGCGAAATGCCGGGTATCATGAAGGGCGAAGTGAAGCCGGACTATGGCCGCGCCGTGGATATCCTGACGCAAGCGGCGATCAAGGAAATGGTCGTGCCATCGCTCCTGCCGGTGCTTTCGCCGATTGTCCTGTTCATCGCGATCTACCTGATCGCGGGCTCCGGTGCGGCCTTGGCCTCGGTCGGTGCCATGCTTCTCGGCGTCATCGTGACCGGCCTCTTTGTGGCCATTTCGATGACTTCGGGCGGCGGCGCATGGGACAACGCCAAGAAGTACATCGAAGACGGCCACCATGGCGGCAAGGGCTCGGAAGCCCACAAGGCAGCCGTCACGGGCGATACCGTTGGTGACCCCTACAAGGACACGGCCGGCCCGGCCGTGAACCCGATGATCAAGATCACGAACATCGTGGCGCTGCTCATGCTTGCCGTGCTCGCCGGACACTAAGTCCGCAGACGGATCAAACGGAAAACCCCGGACCTCGCGGTCCGGGGTTTTTCTCTGTCTCGATCCAAAAGAGGATTACTGACCCTGCCTGCCGGTCGGGTTGCCAGGCGTGACTTCATCCGTCGTCGGCAGGCGCACGCTGCTCACCGTGCCGAAGATCTGCTCGAGTAGGCCGAGCTCGCGCCCGCGCGTTGCCGTCTCCCGCGCAGCATAGCTGATCACCTGGCCGTCTTCGGCGGTGTAGCGCAGCACTTCATCGACCTTGTCGTCTTCGCCGAACTTGATCGCCGTGATGGTGCGATCCGAAACCTCCGGCTTATAGAACGCAAAACGCTCCTGAACGTCCGACACGTAGAACCATGTATTCGTGTCGAACAGGCCCTCGGTCGAAGGCGAGCCGAGCTGCGCGATCACAGATGAGCGGGTGTCTTCGTCCGGCTTGATTTCATAAGGCTGGACTTCGTCCGGAATATAGCCGTGAAAGTCGAGCGACGGGGACAGGCAGCCCGTCAACGGAAGCGCGAACACACTGGCCGCCAATATGGCAAGTTTACGCATGGAAGCACTCCCGATGGTCTTTGACGCACGACCTAGCTGCAGGTAACGGGACTTGGCAAGCATGGGAGTGCATCCGTGACGGCATTTTCGGGCAACTGGTTCCAGCGCCGGGCGGCGCGCCGCAAGGCCGCGTCCGACGCCTATCGCGGTCTCCTGCGTCACGCCCTGGACCCGGTTCACTACCGGGAATTCGGCGTCCCCGACACATTCGACGGCCGGGCCCGGATGGTCACGCTGTTGACGAGCCTGGCCTGTGTCCGGCTCAGCCAGTTGGGCGGACCCGAGGCGGCAGGCCTCATTGAGCGTCTGGACGCGCTTGTTCTCGACGGTTTTGATGCGGCCTACCGGGAAAAAGGTGTAGGCGATGCCTCGATTGCGCGGAAAGTCCGCGCGCTCGCGCAGGGTCATGCCGGGCTCGGGAAGGCCTTGTTTGCGGCCCTTACAGCGCCTGACTCCGCGGCAAAACCCCAATCCGTGGCCGAAATCCTGCGCCGGAACGGTGCCGCTGCCCCGGATCGGATCGATGCGCTTGCCGCCGCCCTGGCCGGCCTGCTGGCCCGGTTCGAGCGCCAACCCGATGATGAAATCCTGCATGGCAGGTTTGATTGGGCCGGCGCGGGCGCCGCAGCTCGCCGCACGGCTGATCACGGTCGCATCTGAGACGTTGCCTTGCCTCGCGGCGGAGCTTAAACCACGCCAACCAACCTAGACTCTGGGCACCCACGCAGGCACAGGACCGGATGCAGCCCTCAAAGACGCTTTCGATAGACGCGATGGGCGGAGACGATGCGCCGCGCATCGTCATCGACGGCGTGGCCGAATTCCTGGCCGCCCGGCCATCAATGTCTGTGCTCCTGCACGGGAACGAAACCCTGCTGCGCCCGATGATGGCCGGCCGGGCGGATCTGCAGTCCCGCGCTACCATCGTGCATGCCGAAGGCAAGATCACGAGTGACATGAAGCCCAGCCAGGCGCTCCGGCGCGGCAAAGGCAGTTCGATGTGGAATGCCGTCGAAGCCGTCAAGGATGGCCGGGCAGGGGCCTGCGTGTCCGCCGGCAATACCGGCGCACTGATGGCGATCTCGATGCTCGTCCTGCGCAAGATGGACGGTGTCCATCGTCCCGCCATGACGGCCGTCTGGCCGACCCTGCGCGGGCGCACGGCCGTCCTGGATGTCGGCGCAAACGTCGAGGCGGACGCCGAGCAGCTGGTGACGTTCGCGATCATGGGCGAGGCGTTTGCCCGCGCAACGCTCGGCCTGCCGCGCCCCTCGGTCGGCCTTCTCAATATCGGCTCGGAAGAAATGAAGGGCCATGAGGAAGTGCGTGAGGCCCATGAATTGCTGCGAGCGTCCGCTATCGACATCGACTATCGCGGCTTTGTCGAAGGCGATGATATTTCTGCAGGCGTCGTGGATGTCGTCGTAACCGACGGGTTCACGGGCAATGTGGCGCTCAAGACCGGCGAGGGCGTCGCTCGCATGCTGGCCAGCCATATGCGGGAAGCCTTCACCGAAAGCCTGATGTCTAAAGCCGGCGCCGTGCTTGCCATGAACGGCCTCAAACGGCTGAAATCACTGATGGACCCGAGCAACGTCAATGGCGGCGTCCTGCTTGGTCTCGGCGGTATCTCGGTCAAGAGCCATGGCAGCGCCGATGCCCGAGGCTTTGCCCGGGCCTGCGAGATGGCGGCCGACCTGGCCGCCAGCGATTTCCAGGGCGAGATCGCCGCCAACCTCGCAAGAATAGGAACCGGCGGCGTCGCGGCTGAATAGCGTCGCTCCGGTTATCGAAAAGGACAGTCCCAATGGCGCGCCGCAGTTTCATCCTTGGTACGGGAAGCTATCTCCCGGAGCGCGTGCTCACCAACGTGGACCTCGCCAAGATGGTCGAGACATCCGATGCCTGGATTCAGGAACGCACCGGGATCCGGCAGCGCCACATCGCCGCCGATGGTCAGCTGACCTCCGATATCGCAACCGCAGCGGCCAGCCGCGCGCTCGAAGCCGCAGGGCTCACCCCGGCTGACATCGACCTGATCATCCTCGCCACCACCACACCAGACAGGACCTTCCCCGCTTCGGCGACTGCCGTGCAGGCCAAACTCGGCATAACGCGCGGCGCGGCGTTTGACGTCCAGGCCGTCTGCTCCGGCTTCCTGTTCGCTCTCGCGACAGCTGATTCGATGCTGAAGCAGGGCCTGTTTACCCGCGCCCTCGTGATCGGCGCCGAGACCTTCACGCGCATCATCGACTGGTCAGACCGGGGCACCTGCGTTCTGTTCGGAGATGGCGGCGGCGCCGTCGTGATCGAGGTCCGGGAAGGCGAGTTTGCCCCCGATGAGGGCATCATCACCCACCATATCCGCACCGACGGCTCCAAATCCGACCTGCTCTATGTCGATGGCGGCGTCAGTTCCACCGGCACGATCGGCCATGTCCGCATGGAGGGCAACCGCGTCTTCAAGCATGCCGTCGCGAACATCTCCGCTGCTATCGAAGCGGTGCTCGATGAGACGGGCCTCACCTCGGCCGACATCGACTGGTTCGTTCCCCATCAGGCCAACAAGCGGATTCTGGATGGCGTGGCCAAGAAACTGAACATACCGGAAGACAAGGTCGTCATCACCGTGGACCAGCATGCGAACACCTCCGCGGCCTCGATTCCGCTCGCCCTCGACCATGCTGTGCGCACTGGCCGGGCCAAGGCCGGCGACCTCATCCTCTCCGAAGCGATGGGCGGCGGCTTCTCATGGGGCGCCAGCCTCTTCCGCCTGTGAGGTCCCCGCCACCAGATTCTGCTAACGGCCGCGCTAGGAATTCGTTAAGATACCGGGCTTAGGCTTTCACGAAAGGCGAATAGGCACATGAGCAACGCGACCGTTACCCGGGCTGAAGTCACCGAAGCCATCGTCCGCGAAGTGGGCGTCACCCGTCAGGAATCGGCGGACCTTCTCGACCGCACACTCGAGCTCATCGGCGCTGCGCTGGAGCATGAAGAAGAAGTGAAGCTCGCCCGCTTCGGAAACTTTGTCGTGCGCTCGAAGGCGGCCCGCGGGGGACGCAACCCGAAGACTGGGGAAGAAGCGCCAATCGCGGCTCGCCGCGTTGTTACCTTCCGCCCGTCGCCGATGTTGAAATCCCTGGTCGGCAAGGATTGATCCTTATGCGGAACGCTGCATGACTGTCCTGAGGTCCGGAACCCGGAAATCGCCGACTGCCTTCCGGTCGATCGGTGAAGCGGCCGGTGACCTTGGGCTCGAAACGCACGTCGTTCGCTATTGGGAGACCCGCTTTCCGAAAGAGATACGCCCCCTCAAAAGGGATGATGGCCGACGTATGTTCCGGCCGCAGGACATGAACGCCCTTCGCGCCATCCGCATCCTGGTGCACGAGCGCGGCATGACGCTGAAAGGCGCCAAGACCATTCTCGCTGAGCAGGGCGTTGAAGCTGTACTTGGCGGAACCGCAACACTCGGCGCCGGGCCTCGCGACATGATCAGCCCCGCCCGCGAGCTCCAGGCAACGGTCGCCCGCGCCTTTGCCGCCCCGGATTGCACGACGCGGCTTGAAGACGCCCTGCGGGAACTCGCAGACATCAAGCAGCGCATCGACGCCGTCCGAGCGCGCCGCATCGCCTGAACTGAATTCGGGGTAATGGTCGGAGCGGCGGGATTCGAACCCACGACCCCCAGTCCCCCAGACTGGTGCGCTACCGGGCTGCGCTACGCTCCGACCGAACGCGCTGTATAGGCAAAGGCCTCCGCGGCTGCAACCGGGATAATCGGCCCACTCTCAGCCTGTCAGCCCATGCCGCAGGGCGCGTGCATCCCAAAGCGCATTGTGCTGCACGGCGTCGGTAATCTCGCTGGGGTAGGCCGATGTCTGCAACAGACGCAGCGACAGGTCGGGGATCTTCACCATCTGTCCCGGGGCGATGATCAGGCATTGCATCAGGTGCATCAGGTCTTCCGGCCAGTCGGCAATGATCACCGGCGCCTTGTCGGCCATAAGGAAGGCCTGGATGGCGCGCCCAAACTGATCCAGCGGCAAGACCTTCGGCCTCGCATCCGCCAGCGACAGGAAGGGCAGGACGTGCTCGGCCACCCACTCGTGCGCCACCATCGCATTGAGTTCCGCTTCGGTGCGGACAAGGTAGAGCTCGCGCGCCCCGCCCGAAAGGGCCAGGCTTATAAGCTCCCCGCCGAAGCCATTGAACTCGCAATCGAGCCCGTAGATCACCGCGCTTACTCCGGCGCCGACAGATCCACGCTGTCGATCTTGCCAGCCGCCGCGAGGGCGAAGGCATATTCGATCGCGACTTCCTTGAGGCCTTCGAACCGGCCCGAGGCACCGAAGTGTCCCGAGTCGAGGTTAATCCGGAGATAGTAGGGGCCAGCCTCCGGCGCTTCGTGGCGCAGCCTGGCGGCCCACTTCGCGGGCTCCCAATAGGTGACGCGCGGATCGGTCACGCCGCCCGTGATGAGCATCGGCGGATAGTCGAGCTTGGTCACGTTATCATAGGGGCTATAGGCCAGGATCGAGTCGTATGCTTTTTCATCCGTGAGCGGATTGCCCCATTCCGGCCATTCCGGCGGCGTCAGCGGCAGGCTCTCGTCCGACATCGTGTTGAGCACATCCACGAACGGCACCGAAGCGATGATGCCGCCGAACAGACCGGGGTCCATGTTCGCGATGGCGCCCATCAGCAACCCGCCAGCCGAGCCGCCTTCGGCAATCAACTGTCCTCGTTTCGTGTAGCCCTTCCCAACGAGATGATTTCCGGCCGCAACGAAGTCCTTGAACGTGTTCGTCTTCTTGTCGAGCTTGCCATCGAGATACCATTGGTACCCCTTGGCCATCTCGCCGCGCGGATTGACGATGGCATATATGAAGCCGCGATCAACAAGACTGAGCCGGCCGGTCCGGAAGTCCGATGCGATCGTTATCCCGTACGACCCATAGCCATAGAGCAATACGGGCGCTGTGCCATCGACCGGCGTGTTCTTGTGCCGCAGCAGCGTCACCGGCACTTGCGCGCCGTCCCAGGACGGCGCCATGATCCGCTCCACCACATAATCCGCCGGATTGTGGCCCGATGGCACTTCACGTGTCTTGCGCAAGGTGCGCTCGCGCGTGTCCAGATTGTAGTCGATCACCTGGTCCGGCGTCGACGGCGAGGCATAGTCGAACCGCAGCACCGGTACGTCATACTCATAGCCTGCATCGAGGCCGAGATCGAAGGCCGCTTCGTCAAAGCTGATCGTGTGGCTGTCCTTCATCCCGTGCTTGTGAATCACGATTCTGGGAAGGCCGCCCTCGCGCTCCATGATCGCCAGGTAATCCTTCTGTGCGTGTATGCCGAGCAGCAACGTGCCCGGGCGGTGCGGGATAACCTCTTCCCAGTCCTTCCGGGAGGTTGAGGTCATTGGTGCACGGACGAGTTTGAAATCGACAGCGCCATCGAGGTTCGTGGAGATGTAGAACGCGCCATCCCAGTGCGTGACCGAATACTCGTTGTCGGTCTGACGCTCTGCAATCAGGCGCAGCTTGGGGTTCACTTCATCCGCCGGGAACCAATACGCTTCCGACGTCGTATGCCCGCCCGAGGCGATGAAGATCACCTCTTCGCTTTCGCTCGTATCGAGGCCTACAAAGAAGCCGGGGTCCTTCTCTTCATAGACCAGCGTATCCTCGCCGCTTGCGAGTTCGCGCTGGTAGACCGCGCTCGGCCGGCCATTCTCGTCGCGCTTCACCCAGAAGATCGCCTTGCCGGTTGAACTCCACTCAAACGGCCCGTAAGCGTTCTCGATCAGCACGCCGGTATCGGCGCCGGTCGCAATATCTTTCACACGGATCTGATAATATTCGCTGCCCTTGGTATCGACACCGTAAGCGAGCGTCTTGTGATCCGGAGAGGCTTCGATGTCGCCAAAGGCGAAGTATTCCTGATCCTTGCCCATCGCGTCGCCGTCGAGCAGGATCGTTTCTTCGCCTGCGCCGCTGAACGCATCGGCGGCTGGCTTGCGGGCATAGACCGCATACTCGCCGCCCTCGCGGAACCGCGTGTAGTAGGCCCAGCCGCCATGAATGGACGGAACCGAACTGTCGTCTTCCTTGATGCGCCCGCGCATCTCGTTGAACAGTTCCTCGCGTAGCGCCGCGGTCGGGTCTTCAAGGCGCGCCTTGGTATAGGCATTCTCGGTTTCCAGATAGCTGCGGATGTCGGCCTTCAGCAGCGATGGCTCCCGCATCACGTCCTGCCAGTTGTCGTCCTTCAGCCAGCTGTAGGGATCAACGCGCGTGCGTCCGAGCTGCGTGATCTCCTTGTCGATCCGGGCTGCGACGGGCGGCGCGGGCCGGGCGGTGGCAGCCGCCTCGGCGGCGGGTTTCACAGTGTCTTTGGTCATCGTGCATCCGGAAAAAAGGGTCGTCGCGGCCATCAGGCCGGCGAGTCTCACAACGAGTCGCATTCGAAGCTCCGCTTATCGATAAACGCGACACTGGATCACGTCGACAGCGGCTGTCCAGCGTTTAATCCCGGGCGCGGAAATCCAGCACGGCGCCGTTGATGCACCAGCGCTCGCCTGTCGGCGGCGGGCCGTCCCGGAACACATGTCCCTGGTGCAGGCCGCACGTGGCGCAGTGGCATTCCGTGCGCGGGTAGATCATCTTGAAGTCGGTCGATGTGCCAATCGCTGAGGGGTCAATCGGTTGCCAGTAGCTCGGCCAGCCGGTCCCGGAATCGAACTTGTGCTCGGAGGACCAGAGCGCCATGCCGCAGCCCTTGCAGTGATAAATGCCGGCGCGCTTCTCGTCCTGGAAGTTGCCGGGCGTGAAAGCGCGCTCCGTGCCGTCCTTGACCCCGACGCGGTAAGCTTCGGGATCAAGCAGGGCGCGCCATTCGGCGTCAGTGCGTTCAATTTTCGTCGTTTTCATCGGGGACGCTCCAGTCTTGTTTCGTCCCCGATATAGGGTGCCGATCAGCCGTAGAGAACGGTAATCGACTCAGCGACCAGCGCCGGTCGGTCCTTGCCCTCGATTTCGACGGTGGCTTCCATCTTCATCGTCTTGCCGCCTGCCTTGGATTCAACCGAAAGGCATTTCTGACGCAGGCGAACCTTTGAGCCGACGGGCACCATGTTGGTGAAGCGGACCTTGTCCGAGCCATAGTTGATGCCTCGGGTCGTGCCCTCGACCCGCAGAACTTCGGCGCCCAGCATCGGCAGGAGCGACAGCGTCAGGAAGCCGTGGGCGATGGGGCCGCCGATTTCCTTGGTGGCGCGCGCGACGTCCACGTGGATCCACTGATGGTCGCCGGTGGCTTCTGCGAACTTGTTCACGCGGTCTTGATCGATCGTGTGCCAGTCGGACACGCCGACTTCCTGGCCGGCAAGCGATTCGAGGTCGGCAAAGGAAATTTTACGTGGGTTGGCCATGGGATCCTCCTTGTTGCAGCTTTTGCATTCTTGTGGCGCGGCGACTGTCGTTCCGCAAGGTTTACGATGGGGCAAGGCCCCAGTTGACGGCTCCCCGCGCGCCTCGCAAGGGTATGGCATGAGCCAAGATGACGTTCTGAAACCTCATTCTGTCACCCACCTGTCGTTGACGCCGGGCACGCCGGGTCAGGTACGCCTGGTCTATTGGGCCTTCCTGCTTGGCCTGCTCGTGCCGGGGCTGAACGTCATCGCCGCCGCCCTGGCCTGGCGCGCCCGCAACACAGGCGATCACCTCACGCGCAGCCACGCCGCCAACCAGATCAGCATCTTCTGGCGCAGCATGGTCTACGTGCTGATCGGCCTCGTCCTGACCTATTTCCTGTTCGGCGTCCTGCTGATCATGGCCTCCATCATCTGGTACATGCTGCGCAACGTGAGGGGCCTGCAGGCCCTCGCTGCAAACCGGCCTGCTGAGAACCCTCAAAGCTGGCTGTTCTGACACTTCAGGCGAGGTGCCGGTCCAGCGCGCCGAGGAAGCGCGCGATATCGCTTTGGGTCGTGAACAGGTGCGGAGTGATCCTCAGGCGGCTTGCGCGTTTCGACACGTAGATGTTCTCGGACCGAAGCCGCGCGGTCAGATCATCCGGCGCCGTCTGCGGCAACAGCGCGCCGAGATAGTGCGGCCCGCGCCCGCTTTCCGGCCCGGTCGTCAGCCCGCGTTCTTCCAGTGCCTCGGCAAGTGCGCGGTTCTGGTGCCCCAGCGTCGCCTCGATGTTCGCGACGCCCCAGTCCAGGATCTGTTGCACCGAGGCCTGCAGCGCCGGCAATAGCGCGAAGTTCGACCGCGCGCCCATGTCATAACGCTCCGCGCCCGGAGCATAGGCATCAGTATAGTCGATCAGGCGCGAAAAATCAGTTGCGCCCTCGCGTGTGATCCAGTTCTGCTCCAGCGGCGTGCCGCCGCGCCGGTGCGGCGCTGCATAGAGGAAGCCGGTCGCATACGGCCCGAGCAGCCATTTATAGCCAGCCGTCACGACAAAATCCGGTTTCACCTCATCCACATCGAACACCATCGCGCCGCAGCTCTGCGTCAGGTCCAGCACCAGCGCCGCGCCTACCTCGCGGCACCGTGCGCCCACGGCCGCCAGGTCGATCCGCGCCCCGTCTGTCCAGCGGACCTGCGCGCAGGCGACGAGACCCGTATCCGGGGTGATCGCATCCAGCAGTGCATCCGACAGGCTCACATTGCCCGCAGCTGCCACGGTCTCGATCACCGCGCCGGTCGCCCGCGCATGTTCACGCCAGGTGTAGACGTTCGACGGAAACTGGTCCGCGAGCAGAAGGATCTTCTGGCCTTTCTCAAGCGCCAGGTTACGCGCCGCCGTCGCGAGGCCGTAGCTCACTGACGGCACGAACGCGATGCCGGCTTCATCGGCACCGATCAGTTTGGCCAGCAGCGGACGCAATCGTTGCGTGTCGGCAAAAAAGTCCGCGTCCGGAATAGTCCACGGATGCAGTTTGCGCGCGAGGCCCCGTTGCCCTGCTTCGCAGGCGGCGATTGGCAACGGCCCCATCGTCGCGACGTTGAGAAAGGTCACGCCCGCAGGAATGTCGAAAAGATCGCGCTGATTGCCGATCAGGTCCCTCGCGGGTTCAGACAATCCGGCTGTCCTTGTTGCCCCAGTAGCGGTCCCGGATCAGACGCTTGTAGAGCTTGCCGGTCGGATGGCGTGGCAGTTCCGGATCAAAGTCGATGCTCTTCGGGCATTTGATCTTCGACAGGTTCGCCAGGCAGTGCGCCATCAGCTCGGCCGCCAGTTCCTCCGATGGCGCAATCCCTGGCATCGGCTGGACCACCGCCTTCACGGCCTCACCGAAATCCTCGTCCGGCACGCCGATCACGGCGCAGTCGGCGACCTTTGGGTGCGTGATCAGGATGTTCTCGCACTCCTGCGGATAGATGTTGACCCCGCCGGAGATAATCATGAACGCCTTGCGGTCGGTCAGGTACAGGAAGCCGTCTGCATCCATCTTGCCGACATCGCCGAGCGACGACCAGTCGGGATGCTTCGGGTTCAGCGCAGCTTTGTTCTTCTCCGGCGCATTGTGATAGTTCGGCGGTGTTGTGCCGCCGAAATAGACTTGGCCTTCCTCGCCGACCGCTACCTCGTCGCCGTCCTCGTTACAGATGTGCAGCTCGCCCAGAACCGGCCGCCCGACCGTGCCCTTGTGCGTCAGCCAGTCGGGGCTCTTCACCCAGGTCATGCCATTGCCTTCGGAGCCGGCATAATACTCGTCGATCACCGGTCCCCACCAGGCAATCATCTGTTCCTTCACCGGGACGGGGCAGGGCGCCGCAGCGTGGATCGCGAACTTGATGCTCGACACGTCGTATTGCTTGCGCACATCTTCCGGCAGCTTCAGCATCTTGACGAACATCGTCGGCACCAGCTGCGAATGCGTGACCTTGTAGGTCTCGACCAGCCGCAGGTAGTCCTCCGGTTCGAACTTCTCCATGATCACCAGCGTCGCGCCGATGCGCGTGAACGTCATGCACCAGCGCAGCGGCGCGGCATGGTAGAGCGGCGCCGGCGACAGGTAGATGGACTCGGCGTTCGCGCCGGACATCCCACGCGCGATCTGGATCAGCGCATTATCGCCGTCTATCGGCAGGCCGCGTTCCAGCGGCGGCCGGATGCCCTTTGGCCGCCCCGTCGTGCCGGACGAATAGAGCATGTCTGTACCTGCCATCTCGTCGGCAATCGGGGTCGCCGGGAAACTGGCGACATGACGCTCCATCTCGGCGAAGCCGTCAATCGCCCCATCGATCGACCAGTTATCCTTCAGGCCCGTCGTCGCTTTCACTTCCTTCGCGGTGCTGCCCTTGGAGGCGCTGGCGATCAGCAGCTTCGCGCCGGAATCCTCGATGATGTAAGTCACTTCCGGTGTCGTCAGGCGCGAGGAGACGGCCACGTAGTAGAGCCCTGCGCGTTGCGCTGCCCAGCAGATTTCGAAGTATCGCGGCGAGTTCTCGGCGAAGATGGCGATCGTGTCGCCGGGCGCGCAGCCCGCCGCACGCAGCGCATGCGCAATCCGGTTTGAGCGTTCGTCGAGTTGCTTGAACGTGATCGTCTCGCCCGTTCCGGACATGATGATCGCTGCCTTGTCTGGGTGGGTTCTGGCATGATGAAAGGGATGCATGAGGTATCCTCCGTGGCTTTCCTTGTGAGTTGTATCAGGGTTCCATCGGGCCGTTGAACTGGCGCGCGAAGAAGTCATCCTTCTTCCAGAGCGGGCGCACGTCCTGGTTGGCCAGCGCCAGCGCGACGCGCGCATTCAGCTCAGAAAACCTGGCGCCTGCCTCAAAGTCCAGGTTGTTCGCCATATCGTCCGAGGGCCGATGATAGTTTTTCGCCATGTGATCGGCAAACGCCTTGTCCCCGCCGTTCTGGAAGCCGGGGTTGAGGTATACGGACGGAATGCCGGCCTCGACGAACCGGAAATGGTCTGACCGCGTAAAAAGCCCCTGATCCGGCACCGGGTCAGGGCTGAGTGCGACTCCCATTTCCCTGGCGGCTGCTTCGACGGCCACGGCTATCGTCGAGCGCGTGGCTCCAAACACGATCACATCCGTGAAGTCATAGGTCAGGATCGGCATGTCCAGATTGACGTTGGCGACTATGGAGCCTGCCGGAACGGTCGGATTGTTCACGAAGTATTGCGCGCCCAGCAGGCCCTTTTCCTCAGCGGTGACGGCGGCAAACAGTACCGTGCGCCGCAGAGGCGGCCCGTTCTTCAGCATCCGCGCTGCGTCCAGCATCGTTGCGACACCGCTGGCATTGTCGAGCGCGCCGTTATTGATCACATCCTCTTCGATGGTCTTCAGAATGCCGATATGGTCGAGGTGTGCGCTCAGCACGATCACCTCGTCCTTGAGCTCGGGGTCAGTGCCTTCGATCATGCCGATCACGTTTGCAGATTTGACGGAGTCGAGCGTGGAGCGCTGCGCCATCGAGATCGTCAGCGGGAGGTCAAAGCCGGCCACCGCGCCGCCGTCTGCCTCTGCGGCAGCAACGATTTCCTCCCAACTTTTCGGGGCGCCTGTAAACAGCGGTGCTGCGCCTTCAAGGGATACGGTGGCTGTCGTGACGATGTTCGGGGCGATCGAATAGGGCGATCCGTCCGCCTGCGTCCAGGCGAGGTTCGCCCCGTCAAGGCGGCCTTCGGCGATCAGCCGCTGGAACGGGTAAACGCTTCTGCTCGTCGGCGTCTCGAGCGTGACGATCCCTATGGCGCCGCGGTCCGACGCGTTCTTCGCCTTGCGTGTACCATAGAAGGCGCGCTCCTCAGTCTGCAGCCCCTTCGGCGTGCCGCTCAGCATTACGGCCACCTTGCCGTTGAGGTCGAGGCCGGCATAGTCATCGCGGCCAAGGTCCGGGGCGACGATGCCGAAGCCCACGAACACCGCTTGGCCCTCTGCAGCCGTCTGCGCTCCGCGCAGTGATCCGTTGATGGCGACGTTCACATTCTCGGTGAAAGGCAGCAATTTGCCGCTCGCGTCCTTCGCTTCAAATTTTCGCCCGTCCGTCCCGCGAACGGAGCGGACAAACGAGATCGGCTGGAAGTATGAGCCGTCCGTGTCGGCTGGGGCGAGGCCCATCAACTTGAATTGCCTGGCCACATAGTCCGCCGCAAGATCATAGCCCGGCGTTCCGGCTTCACGCCCTTCGAGGTCGTCCGATGCAAGAGAGAGCAGGTGCAACTCGATCATGACGGGATCCGGCGGCGGCAACTCGGTGACGGGCGGCGGCGCATCCGGCGTGCAGGCGGCCAGCGTGAGCGCGAGGATCGCAGCGAATCCCATGGAAATGTGTTGCATAGGCAAACCGGCCCCGGTCTAGAGTTTCATGTCGGCCGGTATCTCTAACGGCCTGCCGCCGCCTGTCCACGATTTACGCAGCGGGAGGCGCCGCGGCCTGTTCGGCCGCGAGCTTCCGGCCCGCTTCAAATTGTGTGGACCGCACCCGTCGTCCCGGCCGTGCGCCGGTGAACGGGTCATCCTTACGGGTCACCTCTCCGGCCGCGATCGTGTACCGGTAGCCCTTCGCTGCCTCCAGGTAACCTGTCCCGCCAGCCGGCAGGTCGGCCACCAGCGCCGGCCCGCACGCCGCCATCCTGGCCCAGTCCTTGGCGTTGAAGATAGCGTATTAGCGCTGTGCGAGATCTGTCGTCGTCGTCATTTCGGAAGTCCTGGTTGCCCAGCCTGATCGGGATGAGCCGCAACATAAGCGCGCTTCAAGTCTGCAGACCGGTTGTGGACACCATCTGGACTCCATCCGGGAGGGTTCACCGCCCGTCCGAGCCACCGCCAAGGCCGCAACCCGTCGCGCGCACAATCGCGCAGCATCCCCCCCAGCTCATGGAACGCGATCCAGAACGGGTTGTACGTCCCCACCGGCTTGACGATCCCGTAAACAGGTTTTTCGCGTTCCAGTTCAGGCACAAAGCTGGAGAACATCTTGTCCCAGATGATGAAGACGCCAGCATAGTTCGCGTCGAGATAACGCGCGTTCGTCGCATGATGCACCCGGTGATGGCTAGGCGTATTGAACACCGCCTCGAACCACCCCGGCATCCGCCCCACCGCCTCAGTATGAATCCAAAACTGGTAAAGGAGATTAAGCCCCCCGACGAACGCGATTACGTAAGGGTGAAACCCGATCCAGACCATCGGCAGGCCGAGCAGGATCAGCCCCGTGAACGGCCCGAACCAAGGCTGCCGGAGAGCGGTCGTCAGGTTGTAATGCTCGGAGGAATGGTGCGTCACATGCTCCATCCAGAACCAGCGCATCCTGTGCGCAAACCGGTGCTTCCAATAGTAAACGAAATCATACAGCACGAAGGCGGCGATGAACGTCCACACGGTAAACGGCAGCGTCGCGATCCGGTACGGCCAGAGCAGCGCCATCATCCAGACGAAGATCGCCGCCGTCAGCGTATTCACGACGAGGTTGCCGATCCCCATCGCCATCGAGGCGAACGCGTCCTTCGTCTCGTAGCGCCCCGACGCGCGGCCGGTCTTCACCGCCCACCATTCGAGCGCGACCGACAACACGAAAAACGGAGCGGCGAGTGTGGTGACTTCGGGCAGGGGCACAGGTTCCATACCTTCAGCGCTACTCAAAAATGACGCCCTCGTCACCCCTCGGGGCAACGCTTGACGGACGCAAGGGAAGGGGCCTCTTGTCGCACCCAACGCCCATCAGCCGGAGGATACGCGCATGGCCCGCCCGAAAGAGTTCAAGGAAATCATTCTCGACGTCGAGGACGGCATCGCCACGCTCACCCTCAACCGTCCCGACAAGATGAACGCCTTCACCGGCACGATGATGCTCGAAATAATCGAAGCCTTCGACATCACCGACAAGGACGACGCGGTTCGCGCCGTCATCGTCACCGGCAGCGGCGAGAAAGCCTTCTGCGCGGGCGCAGACCTCTCCGCCGGCGCCAAGACGTTTGACTATGACGCCCGGGCCTCGACCGGCGAAAAAGGTCGCACCGAAACGGTAGACATTCAGCGCGATGGCGGCGGCCGCGTCACCCTGCGCATCTTCGAAAGCCTGAAGCCCGTCATCGGCGCCATCAACGGCGCCGCCGTTGGCATCGGCGTCACCATGCAGCTGCCGATGGACATCCGCATCGCCTCTGACAACGCCCGCTTCGGCTTCGTTTTCAACAAGCGCGGCATCAACCCGGAAGCGGCTTCCAGCTGGTTCCTGCCGCGCCTCGTCGGCATCCAGCAGGCGCTGGAATGGTGCTATACCGGCCGCGTCTTCCCGGCCTCCGAAGCGCTCAGCGGCGGCCTCGTTTCCCGCGTTGTTCCGCAGGCGGAGCTTCTGGCTGTTGCCCGCGCTCTGGCGAAGGAAATCGCCGACAATACTGCCCCGGTCTCTAACGCGCTCACCCGCCAGATGATGTGGCGCATGCTCGGCGCGTCGCACCCGATGGACGCCCACATCGTGGACTCTGCCGCCATCTACTCACGCGGCAAGACGCCGGATGCAAAAGAGGGCGTGATGAGCTTCCTCGAGAAGCGCACGCCGACCTATCCGGTCAGGGTTTCCGACGGCATGCCGAAATTCTTCCCCTGGTGGGAAGAGCGCGAGTTCGAATGGATCGGCGATAAGGACTGAGGCATGGAGTCGCTTCTGCCCCTGGCAGCCGATATCGGCGCGCGCCTGAAAGCGCGCGGCGAAACGGTCGCCATCTCTGAATCCTCCTCGGGCGGATTGATCTCAGCCGCCATTCTCGCTGCTCCCGGCGCCTCGGCCTGGTACCGGGGCGGCGGGGTCATCTACACACCGCAGGCCTTCCGCGGCCTCCTGGGTCTCGGAAAGGCCGACCTCGGCGACATGCGCTCGTCCACCGAGCCCTATGCCCGCCTCCTCGCGCGCACGATCGCCGGCAAGCTCGACGCCCATTGGGGCCTCTGCGAAACCGGCGCCTCCGGCCCAGCCGGCAATGGCTATGGCGACGCGGCGGGCCACACCTGCGTGGCGCTCGCCGGCCCCGGCAAGCTCGAAGTCTCTCGCACGCTGGAGACCGGGCTCACGGACCGCCCCGAAAACATGCGCCTGTTTGCGCTCGAAGCGCTCGAACTCCTGCACGCCGCGCTGGGCTGATCTTGACCGTGCCCCGCCACGAGGGACAACCAAGCTTCCGGGGCTTGGGGAAGCGGCAATGTCCGACAGACCCAAATTCTGGTCCACCGTCGTCGGCCTCATGATGGGCGTCATCGGGCTTGTCACCTTCCTGATGGGAGGTGTCTCGCGCTGGCCCGGATCGATGGGCGAAGTGGGGCTTCCGGCCACTTATGGATCGCCAGCCTGGCGCCGCGCGAAGCCCGAGGACTATGACTGGGGCAGTCCGGTAAACTCGGATCGAAGCTTGGAGACCGCGTACTTGCCCGCCGCCAGCGGCTCATAGACGAAAACCAGCTGCATCTGCGCGGCCTATTCGAACCGGTCGAGCCCTCTGGAGGCGTCGAACTCGAGGTTTCCGAACCGCGTCAGGCGCGAATCGAAGGCGAGCTTCACCGTGCCGATCGGTCCGTGGCGCTGTTTCGAGACGATCACCTCGGCCGTGCCGAATACCTGGTCCATGCGGGTGCGCCAGGCTTTCCATTTTTCGTTCGAGGACGGATCGTTCGGGTCTGCCGGCGGCTCGGTTCGCGCCAGGTAATACTCCTCACGGAACACGAACATCACGATATCGGCGTCCTGCTCGATCGATCCCGATTCCCGCAGGTCCGACAGCTGTGGCCGCTTGTCGTCACGCTGTTCCACCGCCCGCGAGAGCTGCGACAGCGCCAGAACCGGCACGTTCAGGTCCTTCGCCAGCGCCTTCAGCGCCGTGGTGATCTGCGTCACTTCCTGCACCCGGTTGGCATTGGAGTTCGAAGAGGTCGTGATCAGCTGCAGGTAGTCGATCACGATCAGGTCAAGCCCGGTGGAGCGGCGCAGGCGCCGTGCGCGCGCTGTCAGTTCACTGATGGAAATCGCGCCGGTATCATCGATGTAAAGGGGCAGGTTCTGCAACTCTGCGGTCGCTTCAGACAGGCGTTCGAAGTCTGCCTTTGACAGCTTGCCCTGCCGGATGTCGTGCGAGTTGATACCCGTCCGCTCCGCGAGGATACGTGTCGCGAGCTGCTCGCTCGACATCTCCAGTGAGAAGAAGGCGACAATTCCGCCATCGATTGTCTTGCGTGATCCGTCTTCCTGCGTCTCGTAGCGGTAAGCCGCCGCAGCATTGTACGCGATGTTGGTCGCGAGCGAGGTCTTCCCCATCGACGGACGGCCCGCGAGAATGAGAAGGTCTGATCGGTGGAAACCGCCCAGCTGCTCGTCGAGATCGCGCAGCGCGGTCGGGATGCCGGCGATCTTGCCGCCGCGCTTGAAGGCAGCTTCGGCGGTCAGCAATGATTCCGCCATCGCTTCGGCGAAGCTGGAAAAGCCGCGCTCCGAACTACCGCGCTCTGCCAGTTCGAACAGCGCGCGCTCCGCCTTGTTGATGAGGCTCGAGCCGGTGTCTTCGTCCTCCGGCGTCAGCGATTGCGACTGGATCCCTGCGCCAACCCGGATCAGCTCGCGACGGATCGCCAGGTCCCGGATGATGCGCGCATAATCCTTCACCTCTGGCCCGAAGGCGGCCGCGTCCAGCAGGTCCACGAGATACTTGCCGCCGCCGATCTCGGTCAGCTTTTCCTTCTGCTCGAAATGCTCGCGTAGCGTCACGCCATCGGCCACCCGGCCGGTCTGGATCATGGTCGATGAGACTTCGTAGAGCAGCTGGTGCGCAGGCGCATAGAAATCGCCCGGCCGCAGGATGTCGGCAATGTACTGGTATACGTTGTTGTCAAACAGCACCGCGCCCAGCACGGCGGCTTCGGCGGCGAGGTTGTGCGGTGAGACGACTGGGGTGTGACTGCTCGTTTGCTGGTTCATACGGCTGGTTTACCCCAACGACGCGAGATTGGCGCGGACCGAATCCGCGTTTTCCCGAAACGAATCACAAGAAAAAAGCCGCGGTCCTTTCGGGCCGCGGCTTTTGTTCGTTGGGGCGGGGACGAGGACTTAGTCGTCGTCGCCGGCCGGCCCGCGCTCTGCGGCCGCTTCGGCCAGTTCGCCTGCCTGTTCGGCAGCAAACGCAGCGTTCGCCGCTTGCAGGGCTTCGGCGATATTCTCGCCTTTCCCCTGGCGTTCGGCTTCTTCCGGCGAACGTGCGACGTTGACCTGAACCTTCACGGCGACTTCGGCGTGCAGGCGGATCGAGACGTCGAACAGACCGATCGACTTGATCGGCTTGTCGAGGCGCACGCCGCTGCGGGGCACCTGGTGGCCGGACGCTTCAGCAGCGTCGGCCACGTCACGGGCGGAGACCGACCCGTAAAGCTGACCGGTTTCGCCGGCCTGACGGATCAGGACGAAGACGGCGCCTTCCAGCTTTTCAGCGTCGCTCTTGGCCGCGTCGCGGGCCGCTGCGTTGCGGGCCTCGATCGCTTCACGCTCATGTTCGAAGCGCTTGCGGTTGCGGTCATTGGCGACCAGCGCCTTGCCTTGCGGGATCAGGAAGTTGCGCGCGAAGCCGTTCTTGACGCGGACTTCGTCGCCGATCTTGCCGAGCCGTTCGATGCGCTCAAGGAGAATAACTTGCATGGGTCTCTCCTTACTTCACTTCAAACGGAATGAGCGCCAGCATGCGGGCGCGCTTGATCGCCTGGGCCAGCTTGCGCTGGTTTTTCAGGTTCACGGCAGTGATGCGGCTCGGCACGATCTTCCCTTTTTCGGAGATGTAGCGCTGCAGCATCTTGACGTCTTTGTAATCGATGTCCTGCGCGTGCTCGCCTGTGAACGGGTCCACCTTGCGGCGGCGTCCGAACGGACGGCGTGCCGGAATGTTCGTGATGTTGATTTTCTGTGCCATCGGATCTCTTCCTCTCCCTTAGTCGCGCGGACGGCGCTCTTTGCGCGACAGAACCGGTGAGGGCTCGTCGGACAGCGTTTCGACGCGGACGGTCAGGTAACGCATCACGTCTTCCGAGATGCGTTGGCGGCGTTCAAGTTCGTGTATCGCTTCAGCCGGCCCATCGATATTGATAAGCGAGTAGTGGCCCTTGCGCTGTTTCTTGATCGGATAGGCGAGGCTGCGAAGGCCCCAATACTCGGTCTTTCCGACTTTTGCGCCTTTTTCGGTGAGGAAGGTGCTCATTTCTTCAATGAACGTGTCCACCTGCGCCGGCGAAATGTCAGGTCGTGTAATCACGACGTGTTCGTACAGTGCCATGTTTTCATTCCCAAAATTCGAAGATGCGGCGCTGGCGGGCGGGAGTACCGGACCAGCGATGGCCCCTCTTTTTCCGGCTCATTCCGGGGACTTGAGGACCGCACCTTGCTGCGAAGGGGGGTCTAAAGCCCATCTGGCCACAGATTTCAAGCGCTTGCATGCCGGGAGGGCGCGCTTTAGCACCGCCAGAACAGGGGGAGGCCCGGTAACCATATGACACTCGCATTCATCTTTCCGGGTCAGGGCAGCCAGGAGATCGGCATGGGCCGGGCCCTCGCCGAGACCTTTCCGGCCGCCAAGGCCGTGTTCGAGGAAGTTAACGCCGCCCTCGGCCAGGACCTTTCCGGCCTGATGTGGGGCGGCGACCTCGCCGAACTCACCCTCACCTCAAACGCCCAGCCCGCCCTGATGGCGCATTCTGTGGCCGCGTACCGTGCGCTCGAGGCGACGTTCGGCATCACCGTGAAGGACGCCGCCTTCGTGGCCGGTCACTCTCTCGGCGAGTATTCGGCCCTCGCGGCTGCAGGCTCAATTAGCCTCGCCGACACCGCTCGCCTCCTGCGTATCCGCGGCAACGCCATGCAGTCCGCTGTGAAGCCCGGTGAGGGCGCGATGGCGGCCCTCCTCGGCGCGGACGTCGACCAGGCTGAAGCCGCTTGTGCGGCCGGGCGCGCCGCGGGCGCCGCCTGCGAGATCGCCAACGACAACGCCCCCGGCCAACTCGTCATCTCGGGCTCCAAAGCCGCTATCGACGCCGCCGTCGCCTGGTCGCAGGCCAATGGTGTCAAGAAAGCTATGGCGCTTAACGTCTCTGCGCCTTTCCACTGCTCGCTCATGCAACCCGCTGCTGACGCGATGGCTGAGGCTCTGGCGAATACCACCATCCATGCCCCCGGCGCGCCCCTCGTCGCCAACGTCTCCGCCAACGCGGTCACGGATCCCGAAACCATCCGCCAGAACCTCGTGAAGCAGGTCACCGGCCGCGTGCGCTGGACCGAGTCCGTCCAGTTCATGGTGCGCGAAGGCGTGACGATGACCGCCGAGACCGGCAATGGCAAAGTGCTCACTGTCATGCAGCGCCGCATCGAGAAATCCCTGGCCGGCTTTACCCTCGGCAACCCCGAGGACCTCGAAGCCTTCGCGAAGGCGCTGCGCGGCGAAAGCTGATCGCCTCAGTCATGCTGCAGCACGGTTTGACGGCATGCGCTGACCTGCCGTAAGCCCCTCGGGTTCAATCTGCTCATCAGGGAGCTTCCCATGTTCGACCTCACCGGCCGCACGGCCCTCGTCACCGGCGCCTCGGGCGGCATTGGCCGCGCCATCGCTCAGGCCCTGTCTGAAGCCGGGGCAAAGGTCGCCCTCTCGGGCACACGCGAGTCGGTACTGCAGGAGGTCGCCGCGACCCTGAGAGGCGAGTCCGCGATCGTGCCGTGCAATCTGTCGGACCCCGCGGCCGTCGATGCGCTCGTCGGCCAGGCCGAAGCCGCCCTGGGCCCACTCGATATCCTCGTGGCGAATGCCGGCATCACGAAGGACAAGCTGCTCATCCAGATGAAGGACGAGGACTGGAACGACGTCATCAACGTCAATCTCGGCTCCTATTTCCGCCTCGCCAAGACCGCCGTTCGGGGCATGATGAAGCGCCGTCACGGACGCATCATCGCCATCACCTCCATCGTCGGTGTCACCGGAAACCCCGGCCAGACGAATTACTGCGCCTCCAAGGCCGGCATGATCGGCTTCACGAAATCGTTAGCCCAGGAGGTCGCCAGCCGGGCAATTACCGCCAATGCGATCGCCCCCGGTTTCATCGAATCGCCCATGACTGACGGGCTCCCGGAAGCGCAGAAAGCGGCCCTTCTGGGGCAAATTCCCACTGGCCGGCTGGGGCAGGGCGCAGACATCGCGGCCGCCTCGGTGTACCTTGCGTCCAACGAAGCCGCCTACGTTACGGGCCAGACCCTGCACGTAAACGGCGGCATGGCGATGATCTGACCCTGCGCAGTCCCTTTTGAGACAAGGGCTTGGCGCCGTCGTAAAGTGTGTGCTAGGCGCAACACACGAGTTTAAACCAACCAGTCCTCAGTGATAATCCGGAGAGGTATTCATGTCCGACGTTCTTGAGCGCGTGAAAAAAATTGTCGTCGAGAATCTCGACGTGGAAGCAGACAAAGTCGTCGAGAGCGCGAGCTTCATCGATGACCTCGGTGCGGACTCGCTGGACCTCGTCGAGCTGGTCATGGCTTTCGAGGAAGAGTTCAACATCGAAATCCCCGACGACGTGCAGGAGTCGATCCGCTCGGTCGGCGACGCCGTGACCCACATCAAGGCGCACATTTAAGGCGATCTGTCCTAGATGTCCGAACGCCGCGTCGTCATCACTGGTATTGGTATCGTGTCCCCTCTTGCGATGGGGCGCGAAGCCACATGGGAGCGCCTGATCGCCGGCAAGTCCGGCGCGGGTCCCATCGATAAATTCGACGCGTCGGATTTGCCCTGCAAGATCGCATTTCAGGTGCCTTACGCATCCGGGCGCGGCGGCGGGGCAGGCGATCCGCATGCCTTCGATCCGGACAAGTTCGTGACCGCGAAAGAGCAGCGGCGCACCGACGAGTTCATTGTCTATGCGATCGCGGCCGCCGACGAAGCGCTTGAGGATGCCAATTGGAAACCCGAAACAGATGAAGACCAGGAACGCACAGGCGTCCTGATCGGCTCCGGCATCGGCGGCCTCGAGACGATCTACGAGACGTCGATCATCCTGCACGAGCAGGGCCCTCGCAAAGTCAGCCCGTTCTTCATTCCGGCTTCGCTGATCAACCTCGCCTCGGGCCAGGTATCGATCCGCCACGGCCTGAAGGGTCCGAACCACTCGGTTGTCACCGCCTGCGCCACCGGCGCCCACGCCATTGGCGACTCGGCGCGGCTGATCAGATACGGCGATGCAGACATCATGGTCGCCGGCGGCGCCGAGGCCGTCATCGGCCGTCTCGGCATTGCAGGCTTCTGCGCAGCCAAGGCCATGTCCACCGGCTTCAACGACAGGCCAGAAAAAGCCTCGCGCCCCTATGATAAGGACCGCGATGGTTTCGTGATGGGCGAAGGCGCAGCGATCCTCATCCTCGAGGAATACGAGCACGCGAAGAAACGCGGCGCCAAGATGTATGCCGAAGTCATCGGCTACGGCCTGACGGGTGACGCTTATCACATCACCGCGCCCGCCGAAGGTTCCGAAGGCGGTTTCCGCGCCATGAAGATGGCGCTGAAGAATGCCGGCATCGACCCGACCGAGATTGACTATGTCAACGCTCACGGCACCTCTACGCCGAAAGGCGACGAAGGCGAAGCCGGCGCCGTTGAACGCACTTTCGGCGACCACGCCAAGAACCTGTCGATGTCGTCCACCAAATCCGCCGTCGGCCACCTGCTCGGCGCGGCGGGCGCCATCGAAGCGGCCTTCTGCGCGTTGGCGATCCGCGATCAGGTCATGCCGCCGACGCTGAACCTCGACAATCCGAGCTTTGAGACTGTCATCGACCTCATTCCGCATACGGCCAAGAAGGGCCGCGTGCGTGCCGCGATGTCGAACAGCTTCGGGTTTGGCGGCACCAATGCCTCGCTCATTATCCGGGAAGTCACCTGACATTACGGCCGGCCGGCCCACGGTCAGGCTGATATGTCTGCTGTGAGTGCATTTCCGGGCCGGGGTGGGCACGGTAAAAGGACCCGCAGTGTCCGGCAGAGGAGGCCCTCATGCGATTCCTGAAAGCGCTGTTCGTCTGGACGTTCATGCTGGCCTTGCTGGCTGCAGCTGGCGCCGCCGCCGGCTGGTTCTGGTACAACAAGGAAATCGCGCGCCCCGGCCCCCTGGCACGCGAAACCATCATTGAAGTCGATCCGGGTGAAACCCTGTCGGGCGTTGCCGCACGCCTCGAACGGGACGGCGTCATCCGCGACGCTCGCCTGATGCAGCTGAAGTCGCGCATCGAAGGCACCGAACTCGATATCAAGTCCGGCGAATACATCGTTGAGCCGCAAGCCAGCCTCAACGAGGTGCTCAGCATACTGATCGAAGGCCGCGCTATCCTCTATAGCATCCTGCTGAAGGAAGGGCTCACCACCCAGCAGATGCTGCGCGAGATCGAAGCGAACGAACATCTCTCCGGTCCGATGCCGGATCCGCTGCCACCCGAAGGCGCGCTGCTCCCGGACACCTACATGTTCCACAAGGGCATGACCCGTGTTGATCTGGTCGAAAAGATCATGGCGGCCCAGAAGCAGGTCATCGAGGAACTCTGGCCAACGCGCCAGGAAAACCTCCCCTTCGACACGCCCGAGGAAGCCATCATCCTCGCCTCTGTCGTCGAGAAGGAATCCGGAAAACCCGAAGACCGCAACCTCGTCGCCGGCCTCTTCGTGGGCCGCCTGCGCAACGGCATGCGCCTGCAAAGCGATCCCACAATTGTTTATGGAATTTCCAAAGGGGAACCGCTCTATAACAGCCAGGGCGAGCGCCGCACCCTGCTGCGCTCCGAGATCGACCGCCACACCGAGTGGAACACTTACCAGGTGGACGGCCTGCCGATTACAGCGATCGCCAATCCCGGCCGCGACGCCATTGCAGCCGTACTGAACCCTCCGGCAACGGATTATGTTTTCTTCGTCGCCGAGTGCAAGGACGGCGTGATCACAGGCGACCACGTTTTCAGCAAGACCAATTACGAGCATAACCGCGCGGTCGCCGCTTACCGCGAGTGCGAGCGCCGGGAAATCGAGCGGGAGCGCGCGAACTGATGGGTGTGCTGTCAGGCATGACCGGCTTTGCCCGGGTCACCGGGGATGAAAGCTGGGGTGCCTGGGCCTGGGAAGCCAAGAGCGTCAATGGCCGCTCGCTGGACGTCCGCGTCAATGTTCCGCCAGGCTTCGAAGCGCTCGAACGCGACATCAAGGCGCTGGCGAGCGAGCGTTTCAATCGCGGCTCCCTGCAAGTCGGCCTGCGGATTGATCTCGCCTCCGGCGCCGGCGGCATCTTGATCGACCAGGCCTTGCTCTCCGCGCTCGTAGAGGCCGCTCGCAAGGCGCTTGGCGCCGAGCCGACACCTGAAGCGGTTGCGACGCTGATGACCATCAAGGGCGTCGTGGAAACCACCGGCGCCTCGTTGCGCGACTTTGCGGCTAACGAAGCCGCCATGACCGTGCTCGCTGCCGGTGCGCGCGACGCGATCCGTCAGCTGGCGGAGGGCCGCCTCGCTGAAGGCGCCGAGATGAAATCTCTGTTGTCGGCGCATCTGGACGAGATCAGCGCCCTGTCGGCCGAAGCGGCCCAACTCGCCGCCACCCAACCCGGCCTGATCAAAGCGAAGCTCCAGAAACAGCTCGACGAGCTCGACCGTGAAGGCAGGGTCGATGGCGAACGCTTCGCCGTCGAAGCCGCCCTTTCCGCCGCCCGCGCGGATGTGCGCGAAGAGCTCGACCGTCTCGCCGCGCATATCCGCACAGGCCGGGACCTGCTCACCGCCGGCTCCCCCGCCGGCCGCAAGCTCGATTTCCTCGCCCAGGAACTCAACCGGGAGGCCAACACGCTCTGTTCGAAATCCGTCAGCGCGGATTTGACGAATGTGGGACTCAGCCTCAAAGGGTTGATTGACCAGTTCAAGGAGCAATCGGCCAATGTCGAATAGCGGACATCCAAAGGACCACGGGCGCCGCCGCGGCCTGATGCTCGTACTGTCCAGCCCGTCAGGCGCCGGCAAGACGACGATGGCCAAGATGCTGCTCGAAGAGTTCCCGGACGTGAAGCTCTCGGTGTCGGCCACGACACGCGCGCGCCGCCCGAACGAGATCGATGGCAAGGATTACGGGTTCAAGACCGAGGCCGAATTCCAGGCGATGATCCGCCGCGGCGAGTTCCTCGAATGGGCCCACGTGTTCGACAAATACTACGGCACGCCGAAGGCCGACACTGTCGCCCGTCTCGATGCCGGCGAAGATGTCCTGTTCGATGTGGATTGGCAGGGCGCCGATGCGCTGCATGACCAGATGCCGAACGATGTCGTCTCTGTGTTTATCCTTCCGCCCAGCATAAACGCGCTGGAATCCCGCCTCGCCAACCGTCCCGGTTCTTCGTCAGAGATGGTGTCCCGGCGCATGATCGACGCCAAACGCGAGATCATGCACTGGCGGCGCTACGACTACGTGATCGTCAACGAAGACCTCACCGTCGCCTACCAGCGCCTGAAACGCATCCTGCTCACTGAGCGCCTCAAGCGCCTGCGTCAACTCGACCTTGAGGATCACGTCCGCAGCCTGCTCGGCGAAGACTAGGCGAGGCTTTCCGCCAGTTTCCTGAACTCAGCCTGCGTCAGGGTTTCCGCACGCGCCGTTGGATCAATGCCGCAATCCTGAAGCCACAGTTCCGCTTTCAGTCCGCGCTTCTTGGCAAACGGCTTCAGCGCTGCGCGCAGCATCTTCCGGCGCTGGCCGAACGCGGCGCCCGCAACCTGCTCAATCAATTCAATGTGCGCGAAGCGCTTCTCCGGCGGCAGCGGTTCGAACACTGCCACGGCGCTGCCCACTTTCGGCGGCGGGCTGAAAGCGCCCGGCGGCAGGGTGAAGGAAATGTAGGGCCGCGTCACCGCCTGCGCCAGAACCGCCAATCGTCCGTAGGCGTCCGTATCTGGCTTGGCGCAGATCCGCTCGGCTACTTCCTTCTGGAACATCAGCGCCATCTCGCCGCGCCAGTCTCCGGCCTTCAGCCAATCAACGAGTAGCGGCGTTCCGACATTGTACGGAAGGTTCGCAATGATCATCGCCGGCCCGCCGCTGGCGCCCGCTTCTTCCAGCGCTTTCTCCCAGCGCACCTTGCGCGCATCTTTCGCCAACACCGTCAGTTGCCCACTCGCCGCCTCCGGCCAGCTCAACAGCGCATCCGAGAAGCGAGAGTCGGTCTCGACCGCGATCAGCTTCGCTGGCTCCTCGTTGAGGATCGCGCGCGTCAGTCCGCCGGGGCCGGGGCCCACTTCGATGACCGTCCGTCCCTTCGGCGAGCCCGCCGCATTGGCCGCGCGTTTCAGGATCGAGGGGTCGAACAGGAAATGCTGGCCCAGTGACTTGCGTGCGGGGGCATCGGTGAAGGCGGGTTGGGGTTCGGTCACGCGGAGGCCTTCCGGCGGTTGAGGGCAAAAGTGGCGGCGAGGCGGATCGCGGCGATCAGGCTATCGGCGCGGCACGTACCGTTCGCAGCTGCATCATACGCCGTCCCATGGTCCGGACTGGTTCGCACGATCGGCAGGCCGAGTGTCGAATTCACGCCGCCCCACAGATCCAGCGTCTTTACGGGGATCAGGCCCTGGTCATGCGTCATCGCAATCACGGCGTCGTATGCACCGGACAGCGCCTCGGCAAACACCGTATCGCCGGGCCGCGCATCCGAGATGGCAATACCCTCCGTGCGCAGACGGTCCGCTGCCGGATTGATGATGTCGAGTTCCTCGCGGCCGATTGCGCCGCCTTCGCCGGCATGTGGGTTCAGCCCGGAGAAGGCGATGCGCGGCGCGGCGATGCCGAAATCCCGCACCAGCGCCGCATGCACAACCCGCGCGGTCCGCTCCAGCCGGCCATCGCCCAGCACGCCGGAAACCTCCGCCAGGGGCATGTGGATGGTCGCCAGCGCCACCCGAAGCCCGCCGCCCGTCAGCATCATCACAGGGCTCGCCGCATGCCCGGCCGCCTCGCAAAGGTGCGCCACAAACTCCGTATGCCCCGGAAACCTGAAACCCCGGTTATACAGCAGCGCCTTGTTGATGGGATTGGTCACGACCCCCGAGGCGTGCCCCGCGAGTGCGTCCGCCACAGCCATTTCGATGGCCCGGATGATCGCCGGCGCTGCGTCCGCATCCGGCCGACCTGGCTCGACCGCCGGTACGCCGCCCAGCGCCATGACCGGTAGCGCATTGGCAAAAACCTTGAGTGCTTCGCCGGGCGACTGAATCACCTGCACCGGCATGCCCGAAATCAGCTCCGGGGCCCCAATCAGATAGAAGGCGAGGTCCGCCTCACCGCGCAGCGCCGTCCATGCCGCTGCCGTGATCGCAGGGCCGCACCCGGCAGGCTCGCCCATTGTCAGGGCCAGGGGAAGGTGAGAGGTCTGGGTCACGCCCGCGATTTCGCGCCCTCTAGCGGTAGATGATCGTCGCATCCCGGCGGGAGTTGCGCAGTTCGCGCTCCGAAATCATGTTCAGCTCGCGCGCCTTTATCGAGTTCTTGAGGTCCTCTTTCGAAGGCAGGGCTTCGGCGCCATCTTCCCGGCGGCAGACGTACATGACTGCGAGCCCGCCGCCGACGGCGAATACTTCCGTCGCCTTGCCGATATCCGTCGCGAGCACGAGGTTGCGGCCTTCCGGCCCAAGTTCCACGATATCGATATCGGTCAGGTCCTGCGCGCGCAGCGCGCTGCGGGAGTTGGCGACCGAATTGACGTCGGCGCACGTCTTTATGCGCGACATGGCTTCCGTCAGCGTTTCTTCCTTCGCATCCGTGGTCACGAGGCGCTTCAGGTCGACCTTCGTTGTCGGCTGGCTCGGCTCGCGCTTGGCGCTGACCTGCAGGATGTAAACGCCGCTCTCCACTTCCACCGGGGTCAGCAGGGCGGGCACGCTGGGCGAGGCAAGCACGGCGGCCGACAGCGCGTCGGACAAGTCATCCGTCGTCACCCATCCCATGTCACCGCCGGTTGCCGCCGTCGGAGCCGAGGAGATGCGCTGCGCGGCGACCCGGAAGTCGGCGCCCTGTTTCAGCTGCGCGATGATGGAATCGGCGGCCTTCAGCGCCTCTACCCGTGTCTCGGGGTCGGGAGCGTAGAGGAAGATTTCGCTGACGCGGAACTGTGTCTTCTTGGAAGCCGTGCGCAACCGGTTCATCTGGTCATCGACCTGGCTTTCCGAAACCCGGATGCGCGAGCCGTAGAGACCGCTCATCAGTCGGTTCCAGGCGATATCGGCGCGGATCTGCTCTTCCAGGCTCACAGGGTTGACGCCCGCGGCTTGCAGCTGACTGCGAAGGCCTTCAGCCCCGACGCCCGACTCGGTCGCCATGTCGCTCATTTGCGCGTTGATCTCTTCAGGCTCCACCTTGACTTCAAACTCGGCGACCCGGTCGAGCTGCAGCCGCTCGTCGATCAGCTGTTCCAGTGCCTGTCCGGTGATCTGCTGGACCTGCTCCTGAGACGGCGCCTGCCGCCCCAAAGTTAGCAGCAGAAGGCGCGCGCGCTGACGAACGTCGGAATAGGAAATCGGCTTGTCATTTACGATGGCGGCAATGCCTTCGAGCTGCAGACGGTTTTCTTCCGCCGCCTGGGCCAGCGCGACCGGCGCGCTCATGGCCACGAGGGCTGCCATCATCACTGCACGTAACATTCACGTCCTCCGTGGAATTCTCGCGTCGCGGGAGCCGTTTAGCCGCTTTGCGCAGACCTTACAAATCCCGGCTAGCGGCGCAACGCACGAGCACAGTAACCTGCCTGAGTATTGCAGGTTCGACTTGGGCGGTACAAATTAATCGAACTCTTCGGAACCAAAATTACCCAGTGATTTCAGGGTAAAGCGGAACTGGAAGTTTTCAGATGGCCCAAGTGTCCGGTCAAACTGCTCGTTCCGGCTGTACACCAGTTCGAAGCGCGAACAGGGGTCAGAGAATGCGAGGCCGATTTCCTGGCGGGCATTCAGGTTGCCCGCAATGTCGCGCAGCTGGCTGAAGATGACCGAGTAATTCTCGGTCACCTGCACTTCGCCCTGAAGGAACACGCCCTCGTCGGGCACGCCGAGCGGGCTGATTCTCTCGTTGATGTTGTAATACTGCGCCACGCCCCGGAACCGCTTGAGCGAGGTCGAGGCGCGCAGGTCCAGGCGGTTCAGCGCAAACTCAGCATCATCGATCCGCAGCCTGCTGGACAGTTGCAGCGCATTGCCGAAATCCAGCGACGTCGTCGCCACCCAGTCCGACGAGGTGCCATCGAGGTTCGAGGCGACGTTGAACGCTTCGTCGGCCCGCGAGCGCCAACGCCGGCCGACCTGTGTGCTCAGTTCCGTGCCGTTCTTCCAGAGCGCCCGTGCGGTGATGCCGGCGCTGATCTTGCCATCGCCTTCATAGAGATCGAAGTTGCCGAAACCGTTGGCGTCAAACAGCGATGCCTCATCGGACTCATAGAGCAGGCTGTCCTCGACGGGAATCGCTGCATCGTTGGCATTCGAGAAGCCCCACGCGCCCATGACGGCGGGCTCCAGCATGAAGTCCACCGTCTCGCCGGGACGGATCATCGGATAGGCGATCTTGGCGCCCGCATTGCCAACCGCGCGCGACACGTTGCTCTTGCCGCTGATCTCTTCGTCCAGCCCATAGAAATCGCCGCGCAGCTCCGCAAACGGCTCGAACGTGAAGCCTCCCGGCAGCAGGTTGAAGTCGCGCCACTCGGCGCCCGCGCTGACGCGCTGGCTGTCTGCGCCCACATCGCGCCGCAGGACCGCCGAGGAGATGTTCAGGTTTGCGAAGCCATACTTGCCAAGATCCCAGTTCTTTTCCGCATACAAAAGCGGCGCCACGAAGGGCAGGCGGTCCGCATCGTCCTGGCCGCGCAGGCCCTGTGATTTGAGGATGGCGGCATCGGCGTAAAAGTCATTGCCCTGGCCCACGGCGAACAGCTGCGACAGCAGGCGTCGCGGCTGGTTCTGATACAGGCCGCGCTTGTCGGTCTGTCCGTCGATGTCATAGCGACGGTCGTACAGGTCATCTGTCTGGCTCTCGACAGCAAAGCCCCACAGCCACTCCGGCGTGATTGCAAAAGCGCCGTTCGCATAGACGTGCCCGCGGAATTGCTTCTCGCCGAACAGGTTGCCATCGCCGTCAAAGTCGGCCTCGTTCGTGGCGCTGGCGTCAATCCGGATAGCGCCGGAATAGAACCGCTTCTTGAAGTCGACGTTCAGGACGGGGTTCACATTCTCCGATAGCAGCGGCGCGATCGTGACTTCCGAGCTGTCCGAAATCGCCCAGTAATAGGGCTGCTTGTAGAATGTGCCGATCTTCGACGACACGCCCACATCCGGTATCAGCAGTCCTGAGCGCCGCTCCGAATTCGGATCCGGGTGCGCGAGGTAAGGCAGGTAGAAGACCGGGATGCCGGCCACCTCGACCACCGCATCGCGGTAGGAGATCATCTGGCTGTTCTGGTCCAGCACCGCGCGCCGCGCGCGGATGCTCCAGGTAGGCGTCTTGTCGGTCTCGCAGACCTCGCAGGACGTGTAGACCATTTGTTCGAGCGCGTTGATTCCGTCCGGCCGGCGCACTGCAGAGCTGGCCGCCACAATGGCGCCTTCGGCCAGCCGGGCCGAAAAGCCGATCGCATAGCCGTCGGACAAGGTCGTGCCGACTTCCATTTCATCAGCAAACTGTTGGGCGCCGTCCGGATCGGTCACGATGACATTGCCGATCGCACGGACTTTCTCGGTCGTGCGGTTGAAGACCAGTTTGTCCGCCCGCAGGGTCCGGCCCTGGTAGAGCGCCTCGACATTGCCTTCCGCGACGATGCTGTTCTCGCCGGAAATCTCGTAAACCCGGTCGGCCTCCAGGATCACGCTTTCACTGGGAGTTTCGGTCGCGGCCTCGGCCGATGGGCCGGGCGTAATCTCCGTCACCGAGCCGGGCAGGCGCCCCGCAGCGTCCAAGTCCGCCGTTGCAGCGGGAGACGCCGCCCTGTCGGCCACCGTTGCCTCTTGAGCCTGCGCGTGCGCAGCGAGCGGCAGCACGGCCGAAAATCCGGCGAGCAGCGCATACTGGGACCAGAAAGCCAAAGGTTCGACCCTCACTCTGCCGTCGTTAAGCGCGGGCTGCCTTCCCCTGCAGAACCCGTGCGGCGTTTCAAGAGGCTTAGAGTCGATCCAGCGGGCCGTCCAGCCATGCGGCGGCCCGGTCCTGCTTTTGGGCCCGGAGCCGGTGCATGCGGGCCACAGAGACTCAAACCGCCCGCGCGACCGGCCCGCCCGGGTAGGAAACCGCCTCACCCGCGATTTCAAGCTCCAGCAGCACCGCATTGCTCCGGGCCGCCGCAAGGCCCGCGGCCCGTAGACGCCCGTCAATCGGCATCGGATTGGGGCTCATCGCCTTGCGTACCCGGGCCATCTGGTCGTCTCCCCGCGGCCCCTGCGCCGCTTCCGGCAGGCAAGCCGGCGGAGGCGGGGCCGCCACGTACCGTTGTGGCAGGCCCGTCAGCACTTCCAGCACATCCCCCGCACCGCGTACCCGCGCCGCGCCCTGCCGGCTGAGCCCGTCGGTTGCGGCCGCGCCCGGGTCCAACGGCGAGCCGGGCACCGCCATCACCTGGCGGCCCTGTTTTCCGGCTATTGGCGCCGAAATCAGCGGGCCCGGTCGCTCCGCGGCTTCGACCACCACCACACCGCGCGCGATCTCCCGCCCCGCCCCGAGGCGTTCCGCGCGCCTATCCGCTCTGTCGCGGCAATCTCGTCCTCGATGGAAGCGGGTGAGGGCAACTCAACCCGGCGCCCCTTCGCCACCCGGCTGGCAATGTCCGGCAAGGCCGCCAGCGCGTCCGTCGCATTGCCGAACCGCTCGATCAGCCGCGCAAATGTCTGCGGTCCGATATTCGGTGTACGCACGAGGCGAACTCAGTCGCGGCGCTCAGCATCACTGAGCTGTCTGAGGCTCATTCTTCGGGCTTGGCTTTCGGTGTGCCGAAGCGCGGCTCCGTGCCTTTGATCAGCCGGCCAAGATTTGCCCGGTGCGTCCAGAACACGAACACCGACAGAAGGGTGAGGCCGCCAAGGATCACCGGATTGCGCTCGCCCATCATGTAGGTTCCCGGCGGCACCGCCACCGCCGCCGTCAGCGCTGCCAGCGACGAAATCCGCGTCAGCGCAAACAGGCCCAGCCAGATCGGCGCGGCAATCACCAGACCCTTCAACGGCGTCACGAACACCAGCAGGCCGGCGTAAGTCGCAATGCCCTTGCCGCCCTTGAAGTTCAGCCAGGCCGGATAGCAATGCCCGATAAACGCCGCCGCGCCGGCCACAAAGCCCACTTCGCGCCCGGCCACCTGCGTAAATGCAAACGCCGCCAGACCCGCCTTCAGGCTATCCAGCAACAGCGTCGCCAGCGCGAGGTCCTTGCGCCCCGTCCGCAGCACATTGGTCGCGCCGATATTGCCCGAGCCAATCGCGCGAATATCGCCGAGGCCCGCCGCCCGCGTGATGACGAGACCGAACGGGATCGACCCGGCGAGATACCCCGCCGCCGATGCCAAAGCATAGAGCGCCCATTCCGGCATATGTCGCTGTCCCTCGCGTCCCAGTCGCGCCAGGTTTTAGGGGGCCTACAAGACCGGAGCAAGGCCCCCTCGGTAGGTCGGCGTCAAGCGGCCGCCGGCTTGGGTTGCGGCAGGAACGGTCGCACCGCCGCCATCGCCCGGTCCATGTAGATTTGCGTCCCGCCTGCTGGCGCCGCGTAGTCTGTGGCCGCTTCTGCGTCCTCTACGCTTGCCTCGCGTGCGATCATCCAGGCCGCCAGGTATTGCGATGACAGGCAGCCTCCCGCGGTCGCGGCAGTCTCGTGATATGCGCTTTCCAGCCCTTGTCGTTCAGCCGGATCAGGATCGCCGCCGCAACAACCAGCCGAGCGCGTTGAAAACCTCGAACGTCAATAACGCCGTCTGCATAGTCTGTTCCCGCAAGTCCCCGTCCGCGGCTGTTGCATGCGGCCAGGGCCGCTGAAAAGTGGACCTACCGTTCGAACACAGTCCGGCCGCCCACAAACGTCCGCATCACACGGCCCTGGAGCCTGCGCCCGTCAAACGGTGAGTTCTTCGAGCGCGACAAGAGATGATCGCGGTCACACAGCCAGGGCTTTCCCGGATCGAACAGGATCAGGTCCGCCGGCGCGCCTTCGGCAATCCGGCCCTGAGGCAGGCCGAGGATCGAGGCGGGGCCGATGGTCACCGGCGCGAGCGCTTCCAGCAGGCTGAAACAGCCCTCCGCCGCCAGCGTCATCAGGCAGGGCAGCACCGTCTCAAGCCCCGCTGCGCCAAATGCCGCCTCGCCAAACGGCAGGCGCTTTTCCTCCGGAGGCTGAGGATCATGCGCCGACACCACGGCATCAATCGCGCCAGACTGGACGGCACGGATTAACCCCCCCCGCATCCTCTCGGTCCGGAAAGGCGGGTTCACCTTGCAATAGGTGAGATAGTCGCCAACATCGAGTTCATTGAAGAACAGCGAATGCGCCGCCACGGTCACGAACACTTTCGCGCCGCTCTGTTTTGCATTCCGCACCTCGTCCAGCGTCCGCTCGCTCGTCACCTGGTCGAGGATCAGCGTGCATCCCGTTTGCTGCGCGAGGATCGTGTCACGCATCGCGCCAATCCACTCCGCCTCCACCGGAATGCCGGACAATCCATGCCGCGCGGCAAAATCGCCTGCGTTCATCACGCCGTTACCCGCCAGCGTATGATCATCTGGCCGCGACATGACAATCGCGCCCCGGCTCGCCGCATAGGTCATCACGCGTTTCATCACCTGCGCGCTCGCCACCGGCCAGTCGCCATTCGTGAACAGCACCGCGCCTGCCTCAGCCATCAGTCCGATCTCGGACATCGCCTCTCCGGCAAGGCCCACGGTCAGCCCGCCCGCAGGATAAACCCTCGCAAACCCTGTCTCTCGCCCGCGCTCGGCGATGAACTGCACCAGCGCGACATCATCGATCACCGGCCGCGTATCCGGCATCACGACAAGGCTCGTGATGCCGCCGCTCAGCGCCGCGCGTGAGGCCGTCGCCAGCGTCTCCTTGTGCTCCTCGCCCGGCTCGCCCGTCTTGGCGCGCAAGTCGATCAGCCCCGGTGCAAGGCACAGCCCGCCGGCATCGATCGTTTCCTTTGCGTTCTTGAACGACACACCCGTCCCGGTACGGAATTCCTTGATCACGCCCTTGTCGATGAACACGCCGCCGATGGCATCCGTGCCCGTCGCTGGATCCAGCAGGCGCGCGTTGACAATCTGAAGGCTCATGCCCGGCCTCCTGCCAGCAGGTGCAGCACCGCTTCGCGCACCGCCACGCCCATCTCCACCTGCTGCGTGATCACAGACCGCGTCCCATCCGCGATCGAGCTCTCGATCTCAACCCCCCGGTTCATCGGTCCGGGGTGCATCACGATTGCGTCCTCCTTCGCCAGCGCCAGCCGGTCCGCCGTCAGCCCGAAATATCGGAAATACTCCCGCTGGCTCGGCAGGAAGCTGCCATTCATGCGCTCCAGTTGCAGGCGCAGCATCATCACGACATCCGCGCCCGGCAGCACCCGGTCAAAGTCCGTGCCCGCACTTTCCGCGCCCCATGTGTCCGTACCCGGAGGGATCAGCGTACGCGGACCGCACAGGTGCACGCGGGCGCCCATCAGGTGCAGCGCCATCGTCGTCGAGCGCGCGACGCGGCTATGCGCAATGTCGCCGCAGATCACGACCTTGAGACCCTCGATGCGCCCCTTGGTGCGCCGGATGGTCAGCAGGTCCAGCAGCGCCTGCGTCGGGTGCTCATGCGTGCCATCGCCCGCATTCAGCACCGCGCAGTCTACTTTCCGCGACAAGAGCTTCGCCCCGCCCGACGCCGAATGCCGGATCACCAGCGCGTCCGGTTTCATTGCGTTCAGCGTCATCGCCGTGTCAATCAGCGTCTCGCCCTTCTTCACGCTCGAATTGCCGACCGGCATCGATATCACATCGGCCCCCAGCCGCCGCGCAGCGATTTCAAAGCTTGAAAGCGTCCGCGTGGAGTTCTCGAAAAACAGGTTCACGACGGTCTTGCCGGTCAGGATCGGCTCCGGCCGCCGACCCGCGCGCGTGGCCTCGGCATAGGTGTCCGCCAGGTCCAATATGTGAGCAATATCAAGGGGATGAAGGCCTTCGATTCCGAGCAGGTGGTCGTGCCGGAAGGTGTAGTCTGCGTGCGCCGCTGCCATGAAGGCCCCTTCGATTTGCGGCGGTTTAGGCGCGATTCCGGCCCCGGGCAAGCCTTCAGGCCGCCCCCAACCAAAGGATCACCAACCAGGTCAGCGGCAAGGTCAGCGCCGCCAGCAGCGTCTGCGCCGCTATGAAGTTCGCCGCCAGGCCTGCATCCCCCCCAAGCTCCCGTGCCAGCACATAGGAGTTGGGCGCCGTCGGCGTCGCCGCGCAGATCAGCGCGATCGCCAACGGCAAACCGCTGAGCCCGATCGCCAGCCCCACCGCCAGCGTCAGCGCCGGCAAACCCACGAGCCGCACCAGCGACCAGGTAAACGTCTTCAGTCCCGCCTGCTTCAGCGCGCCCAGGTCCACGCCTGCACCCGCGCTCAGGAGGCCCAGCGCGATCGCCGCATTCGCCAGCATCTTCAGCGTCTCGTCGGCAATCACCGGCAGGCGCACATGAAAACTCGCAAGGCCGATCCCGATCAGGCACGCATAGATGAGCGGATTGCGCGTCAGCGCCAGCAGCGGCCGGGGCTTCGTGCCCTGCGGGCGCTCGGCATGGCTCACCAGTGCGTATACGGAGATTATGTTCGCGAGCGGGATCATCGCCGCCGCCGCAAGGCTGACGAGCGCCAATCCCTCATCGCCGAACAGCAACCCGCCCAGCGACAGCCCGATGATCGTGTTCCAGCGTACGTTTGACTGCACGATCGTGCCGATCGCAGGCTGGCTCATTCCCGGCCACAGCCGCGCCGTCAGCCCGAACGCCCCCAGGAGCACCTGCGCCGCCACCAGCGCGCCCAGCATCAGCCATGGCGCGCCATCAAACTCCGCATTCGCGAGCGCCCGGATGATCAGGGCAGGGAGCAGGATCAGGAACGACAACCGGTCCAGCGCCCGGAACGCCTCGGCCGGCACCAGGCCGCGCCGTGCAAGGAACTGCCCCAGTCCGACAATCAGGATCACCGGCAACAGCGCCGTCAGGAATGCGCTCAACGCCCTGCCTCCAGACGCTCCAGTGCAGACCGCAGGATCATGGCCGCCGCCATCGCATCTATCCGGTCGGACCGGCGCTGGTCTGTGAACGACATTTCGCGCATCACCTCGTCGGCCGCCACCGTCGAGTACCGCTCGTCCTGAAACGCCACCGGCACGTCGCGCACCTTTAGCAGGTTCGACACCAGCGTCCGCACGGACTGCACCCGCGGACCCTGTCCGCCGTCCACATTCAGCGGCAACCCCACCACAAGCCCTGCGCCCTTGCGCTCTTCATACACGTCGAAAAACCGCGCCAGCGCCGGCGCCAGCTTCAGCTTGGGGATCGTCTCCACCGGGCTGCACAGGATGCGGCTGAGATCGGTCGCCGCCACGCCAATCGTCTTCGTGCCCGGATCGAGGCCGATCAGGACGCCCTTCGCGGGCAGGTCGAACAGGTCAACAACAGGCATCCCGGGGCACATACGACCTTGAAGCGGCTTTGCCTATGGCGTAATCCGGCCACTGCCCGATGGGCCCGCCCAAGGAACCGACCATGACCGTCACCCGCGACGACGTCCGCAAAGTTGCCCGCCTGTCCCGCATCGCGGTGCCGGATGAGCGCCTCGACGAACTCGCCGGCGAACTGAACGGCATCCTCGGCTGGATCGACCAGCTGAACGAAGTCGATATCGAAGGCGTCGAGCCGCTGACGTCTGTCGTCGAGACCAAGCTCCCGATGCGCGACGACGTGGTCACTGACGGCAACATCCAGGACCAGGTCCTCGCCAACGCCCCGCGCACCGAGCACAGCTTCTTCGTTGTTCCTAAGGCCGTCGAATAGCGCGCCTTACAATCTGCCCCGAACCAGCCTACGTCTGATGCAAGGGCCCATTCCGGCCCCGGTCTCTGAAAGAGCACGCCAATGGCCAAGGGTCAGAAGAAGTCCAACAAGGAAGTCCGCAAACCTAAGGCCGACAAGGTCAAACCAAAACTCGGCGCCCCCGTCGCCAGGCCCGGCGACCTCAAAGGCATGGAACACCTGAAGCGCTAGGTCGCGGCCGGCATCAGGCCCGCCGCCATCAGGCGCTCCATGATGATTGGCAACAGGTTTTCGGGAATCTCCCCGGGCGCCGGCTGGCTCGTGAAAGCCCGCGACTCCGACAGCACCCGGTCGCCCTGGCGGATGATGAAGCCCTCATAGCCCTTCGCCGTCACCTGCCGGCAGATCTCGGTGTACGTGTTCAGCCCGCCCGCATAGGGCATGAACATGCGCGGCTTGCCCGGCACGTTGGCGCCCATGTACCAGCTGTTGGCCTGCGGCAGCATGGTCGGCGTCACCGCTTCGGTCGAATGCCGGCACCAGGCCGCCTCGGCTTCCGGCGAGGCCTCGATGCTGGTCTGCTGGCGCTGTTTCAGCGCCACAAGGCAATCGGCGATCCATTCGACATGCTGCTCGATCGAGTTGATCATGTTGGTCAGCACGGACGGGCTGCCCGGTCCGGTGATCGTGAACATGTTGGGGAAGCCCGACACCATCAGTCCCAGATAGGTGCGCGGTCCTTCCACCCAGTGATCCTTGATCCGGCGTCCGCCCACGCCCCGCAGGTCGATCCGGTCGATGGCGCCGGTCATCGCATCGAAGCCCGTCGCCAGCACAACGGCGTCGAATGCATAGGTCTTCTCCGACGTTTCAATGCCTTGCGCATTGAAGCGCACCAGCGGCTCGGCGCGCAGGTTGACCAGCTCGACATTTGGCCGGTTGAAGGTTGCATAATACCCAGTGTCGACGCAGGGCCGCTTGGTGCCGAAGGGGTGATCCTTCGGTGTCAGCAGGTCGGCCACGGCCGGGTCGGCGACCTGCTCGCGGATTTTCTCGGCGATGAATTCCTGCACGATGCGGTTGGCCTGCGGATCAACCGCCGAGTCCGCAAACGCGCCGAGGATGCGAAATCCGCCCCAGGCCCAGCGACGTTCCAGCTCGGCGCGGATTTCCTCCGGCGCGGTCGCGGTGGCCATCGCTTCGGAGGCTTCGTTCTGGAAGCCGCCGACGGTATCCTTCGACGCTGCCCGGTAGCCACGCGGGTCCTTCGCCCAGGCCTCGAAGTCTTCTTGTGGTATGGGGCCGTTATGCGCCGGCATCGAATAATTTGGCGTCCGCTGGAACACGGTGAGATGCGCTGCTTGTGAGGCGATGATCGGGATCGACTGGATCGCGGACGAGCCCGTGCCGATGATCCCCACGCGCTTGCCCGAAAAATCTACGCCCTCATGCGGCCAGCGCGACGTGCGATAGACATCGCCCGCGAAAGTGTCGAGGCCGGGGAAGGTGACGTCCGTCGGGATCGAAAGGCACCCGGTGGCCAGGATGAGATGCCGGCACCGCATCGCCGCGCCGACATCCGTCTCGACCTTCCAGACCTGCGCCGCCTCATCCCAGTGTGCCGCCGACACGCGCGTGTTGAACCGGATATCGCGATTCAGATCGAACCGCTCGGCCACATGCTCGGCATACTTCAGCAGCTCCGGCTGCGGGGCATACCGTTCGGACCAGCGCCACTCTTTCTCCAGTTCCTCGTCAAAGCCGAAACTGTATTCAAGGCTCTGGATGTCGACGCGCGCGCCGGGATAGCGGTTCCAGTACCAGGTCCCGCCGACCCCGCTGCCGGCCTCCACCACTTTCGCGTTGAAGCCGAGCCCGCGCAGCTTGTGCAGCATATACATGCCTGCAAAGCCTGCCCCTACGATCAGGGCATCGAGGGGTTGCCCGTCCTTGGATGGGAGTTCAGACGAATTGGCCATGGCGGTGTCCTTGTCGGTGCTGGAACGTCATCGGAATACAGCGCAAATTTGCGCTTCGATAAAGCCTGCCGCGACGACTACCTGGTCGGATTGATCAGGTACTTCGTCCCAGTCGCCTTGGCGTTGTAGGCATGCAGCGTTGTCAGATCGAGCGCTTCGGCGAGCGAAATCTCCGCCGTGTAGTGGCTCGCGAACGTCGTCGTCAGTTCGTCCACCACCCGCTGGCGCATCCGCGCGCGCACTTCGGGGCCCACCTTCTGCAGGAACGGCGTCAGCAGGTAGCCGCCGAGATTCCACGCAAAGCCAACGCCCGGCGGCACCAGTGTCGGTGACATGTCCAGCCGGCCGTAGATATAGACCTGCGTCTCCTGGCCTGAGCCATACCGGCTGAACTCTTTCATATTGCGGCTTGCCGCCGCTTCCATTGCTACCAGCAATTGTCCGGCCAGCGGCCCGCCGCCGATCGCGTCAAAGCCCAGCGTCGTCTTCGTCTCGGCCAGCGCCGTGATCAGCTCTTCCATGAAGTTCGGCGACGAGGAGTCGACGATGTACTCTGCGCCGATGCCTTTCAGGATTGCGGCCTGTTCGGGCTTGCGCACGATGTTGACCAGCGCAACATTGTCCTTCTGGCAGATCTTCACCAGCATCTGTCCAAGGTTTGACGCGGCGGCGGTGTGCACGATGCCCTTGCGGCCCTGCATCTTCATCGTCTCGACAAATGAGATCGCCGTCAGCGGGTTCACGAAGCAGGACGCGCCATCCTTCGCCGAGGTGCCATCCGGCAGCGGCAGGCACTGCGCGACGTTCAGCATCCGGTACTGCGCATACATCTCGCCGCCGAGGCCGGCGACCATCTTGCCGAGCAGCGCCTGCGCCGCCGGGGACGAGCCCGCCTTCACGACCACGCCCGCGCCTTCATTGCCGACCGGCATGGACAGGTCCATCCGCGCCGCCATCGCCCGCATCGCCGGGGACGACACCTTCGCGGTGATCACAGGGCGGTCCTTGGTGCCGGCCTGCACGGCCGAGCCCATGTCCGCCCCGCCGACCAACAGGCCCAGGTCCGACGGGTTGATCGGCGTCGCCTCGACCCGGATCACCACATCATCCGGACCCGGCTCCGGCACGGCGACTTCCGCCAGCGAGAGTTCAAGCTCGCCTGACGCCTTGAGATGGCTGCGCAGCTGCAGCGCGGTTTTCGGAACCGTGTAGGTCATTCGTGTTTCCTCCCGGGAAAATGTTCGGCGCTAAAGCGCTTGTTCGGCAAAGTCTTCGTAATCGATCAGGATTTCAGTGTCCGGCGCAATGTCGGACAGCGCTGTCAGGGTCACGGTCTGCGCGTCCGCGTCAATGTCAAATCCGGCATTGGGATGAACGCTGTGATTGCACATCGAGATATCGCCGAACGCCACCGCGCAGCGCACCGCCCCGCCCGCCGTCTCATCCACATAGAACACATAATGATAAAGACGCGTCGTCTTGAGCTGCTCGGTGTCGTCTGTGCTGAGAATGAGCAGGGGATAGACGCCGATCTCTGCGCCCTCCGGGATGCGCCCCGAAGCAAACAGTCCGCGTCCGTGCAGGGGCGAGGTGCGAACCTCGGCGCGGCCCCCTTCGTGTCGTGCCAGCATCCTGCGTGTCTAGCACGCACCGCTGCACGCGCCACCCGTGTTTTTGGGGCGCAGTCCCAACGGCGTGACCTTCGATGCCGGCTGCCTCACGCAGGCGTTTCCACCTTCGCCTCACCCTCAGCCTTCTGCGCCTTCGGATCCCACTTCCGGATCTCGCGGATCAGGCAGCGCTGCGGACCGATCCCGCCGCCGCCCATCGTGCTGGCCACGATGATCGCGTCACCGGGCGTCAGGCACCCGGTAGGGCTGTCAAGCGCTATGGTCTGCGCATTGTCGAGATCGAAGCACGAACCCGTCACCTCCACCATGTAATCATCGCGCCCCTCGCTCAGCACAACCGTGGAGCGCTTATTCAGGCTGAACCCGTCGATGTTCGACGCAAAGCAGATGCGGTTGGTTTCCTCGCCGAGGCGCGGGTCGTCGGCATACTGGTTGAGGCCTCGGGCGCCCGGTTCAGTTGCGGCGGTGGCGCAAGCGGCCAGGGCGAGCAGGGCCATCAGGCCTGGGAGGATGCGGTTCATGCGGGTCTCCTTGCGGGTGGTTAGGGGGCGAACGCATGTTGCGCGCCTTCAGGCGCCGCCGCAATGGGCTCACGAAGACTTGAACTTTTGGCCGGGCGGCCCTAGCAGGCGGGGTTCACGACAAGAGGCACCCCGATGACCGATCTCACCGCCCTGACCCTCGCTTCCGCGCTGGACGGGCTGAAATCGAAGCAGTTCTCCTCGGTAGAGCTGACGCACGCCTTCGTCAGCGCCATCGAGAAAGCGCGCGTCCTCAACGCGTTCATCGTCGAGACCCCCGAAAAGGCGCTCGAAATGGCGAAAGCCTCCGATGCCCGCCGCGCCAGGGCGAATGGCAAGGTCGGCAAGCTCGACGGCGCCCCCCTCGGCATCAAGGACCTCTATTGCACCAAGGGTGTGCGCACGACCGCCTGTTCGGGCATCCTCGGCGAGTTCACCCCCACCTACGAATCCACCGTCACGCAGAACCTGTGGGATCAGGGCGCCGTCATGCTCGGCAAACTCAACATGGACGAGTTCGCGATGGGTTCGTCCAACGAGACCTCGCATTTCGGCAACGTCATCAACCCCTGGCGCCGCAAGGGCGACAATCAGGGTCTCACCCCCGGCGGCTCGTCAGGCGGCTCGGCTGCCTCCGTCGCCGCCAACCTCTGCCTGGCCGCCACCGCCTCCGACACCGGCGGCTCCATCCGCCAGCCCGCTGCCTTCACCGGCACCGTAGGCATCAAGCCCACCTATGGCCGCGCCAGCCGCTATGGCATGGTCGCCTTCGCCTCATCGCTCGATCAGGCTGGCCCTATCGCCAAGACGGTCGAAGACGCGGCCATCCTCCTAGAAGTCATGTGCAGCCATGACCCGAAGGATTCCACCTCGCTGAAGATCAAGACGCCGAACTGGCAGAAGGATGTCCGAAAGGGCGTGAAAGGCATGAAGATCGGCATTCCGAAGGAATACCGTATCGAAGGCCTGTCGGAGGAAATCGACGCACTCTGGCAGCAGGGCATCAAGTGGCTGAAGGAAGCCGGCGCCGCCATCGTGGACATCTCCCTGCCGCACACGAAATACGCGCTGCCCGCCTATTACATCGTCGCGCCCGCCGAAGCCTCATCCAACCTCGCCCGTTATGACGGCATGCGCTACGGCGCCCGCGTCGAAGGCGGCAGCCTGTCGCAAACCTACGAAGCCACCCGCGCCTCCGGCTTCGGCAAGGAAGTCCAGCGCCGTCTGATGATTGGCACCTACGTGCTCTCTTCCGGCTACTATGACGCCTATTACCTGCGAGCCCAGAAAGTCCGCACCAAGATCTTCCAGGACTTCGTGGACGCCTTCGAAACCTGTGACGCGATCCTCACGCCCGCCTGCCCAAGCCCCGCCTTCGCCTTCGGCGAAAAGTCCGGAGACCCCGTCGAGATGTACCTCAACGACGTCTTCACCGTCACCGCGAACCTTGCCGGCCTTCCCGGCATTGCGGTCCCCGCCGGCCTCTCCGCCAGCGGCCTGCCGCTCGGCCTGCAGGTCATTGGCAAGGCGCTGGACGAGGCCGCCTGCTTCCGCGTTGGCGGCGCCCTGGAAAATGCAGCTGGCTTCGTGGCACGCCCGGAGACGTGGTGGTAAGCTGGGCCGATGAGACGCTTCCTCATCCTTTTCGCTCTGGCGCTGATCCCGATTCAGGCCATCCTCTACCTCGTCTGGCAGTATTACAGCATCCCGCTCACCCTCACGGCCGCCATCTGGCGCATGCTGGGCGGCGCTGCTGCAGCGGGCTACGTCGCCTGGCGCATCGACCGCCAGATGGGTCGCCCCAGGGGCAAGCCCGGTGCCGCGCGCGAGCAAACGCCCCTCTACCGGCGCCCGGCGTTCGACCAGATGGCCACCCTCGCCGGCAAAGCGCCAGACCCGGCCCCGCCGCAGGAGGCTGCCCCCGACACACCGCCTGCGTCCGGCGAGCCCATGTCCCTGCGCGACCGCCTCCGCCAGCAGCAGACCAAGCGCGACTAGGCGCATCCGCCGCCAATCGCTAGATACCTGTCAACACGTCCCAACACCGAGACCCAAGATGACCGACCGCACACCCTTCCGCATCAAAGGCGAAACCGGCGACTGGGAAGTCGTCATGGGCCTTGAGATCCACGCCCAGGTCGCCTCGAACTCAAAGCTCTTCTCGGGCGCCTCCACCGCCTTCGGTTCGGACCCCAACGCCAACGTCTCCCTCGTGGACGCCGCCATGCCGGGTATGCTCCCGGTCATCAACAAGTTCTGCGTCGAACAGGCCATCCGCACCGGCCTCGGCCTCAAGGCCCAGATCAATACCTACAGCCGTTTCGACCGGAAGAACTACTTCTACCCGGACCTGCCGCAGGGCTACCAGATCAGCCAGTTCGCCTACCCGATCGTCGGCGAAGGCGAGATCGAAGTGGACGTCGAAATCCCCGGCGGGAAGGGTTATGCCTTCACCTGCCGGATCGAGCGCCTGCACCTTGAGCAGGACGCCGGCAAATCCATCCACGACATGGACCCCCACGCCACCTACGTGGACCTCAACCGCTCCGGCGTCGCCCTGATGGAAATCGTCTCGAAGCCCGACGTGCGCTCGCCCGCCGAGGCCGCCGCCTATGTGAAAAAGCTCCGCGCCATCGTCATCGGGCTCGGCACCTGCGACGGCGACCTCGAAAAGGGCAATCTGCGCGCCGATGTGAACGTCTCCGTCTGCAAGCCCGGCCAGTATGAGAAGTTCCGCGAAACCGGCGACTTCAAACATCTCGGCACGCGCTGCGAGTTGAAGAACATGAACTCCTACCGCTTCATCCAGCAGGCCATCGAATACGAAGCGCGCCGCCAGATCGAGATCATCGAAGGCGGCGGCAAGGTCGACCAGGAAACCCGCCTCTACGATCCGGTCAAGGGCGAAACCCGCTCCATGCGCTCCAAGGAAGATGCGCACGACTACCGCTATTTTCCGGACCCGGACCTTCTCCCGCTCGAAATCGAGAAGGCCTGGATCGAAGAAATCCGCGCCTCGCTCCCCGAACTGCCCGACCAGAAGCGCGCCCGCTTCGAGAAAGACTATGGCCTCTCGCGCTATGACGCTGGTGTGCTGACGTCCGACTTCGAAAAGGCCGAGTACTTTGAGATCGTCGCCAAGGGCCGCGATGCCAAGCTCGCCGCCAACTGGGTCACGCAGGAACTCTTCGGTTACCTCAACAAGGAAGGCCTCGAACTCGCTGAAAGCCCTGTCTCCGCACCCGTGCTTGGCGGCCTCATCGCGCTGATTTCCGACAACACGATCAGCGGCAAGATCGCCAAGGACGTCTTTGTGCGGATGATCGCAGGCGAGGGCGAAGCCGCCGCGATCGTCGAGAAGCACAGCCTCAAACAGGTCACCGATACCGGCGCGATCGAAAAAGTCGTGGACGAAATCATCGCTGCCAACCCCGAACAGGTCGCGAAGGTCAAAGACAAGCCGCAAACCCTCGGCTGGTTCGTCGGCCAGGTCATGAAAGCCTCTGGCGGAAAAGCCAATCCCCAGGCCGTCAACGATATCCTGAAAACCAGGCTGGGCCTCTAGAACGCCGTCCTCCTGCTCGCGAATCGTATACGATTTCGCGTCCTTGAAAGCGCCCCGCAAGCGGGAGGGCGACAACTCACTTGTCAGCGAAAGATAACATAGCCAAACAGCACAACGCGTCCCCTCATCGCGCGAAGCGTGGCGAGGGCCAGGGCGGGGTCTTTTTTCTCAGAGATCTAAAGCCCTGCGCGTATCTTCGCCGCCAAAGGCTCCAGCTCCGCCGCGCTCTTCATGCCGCCGCCGGCATGCGCCCCGGGCTTCACGCCTTCCCACATTGGCAGGATATGGAAATGGAGATGGAACACCGTCTGTCCCGCCGCCGATCCGTTGAACTGGAACACGCGCAGCCCGTCCGGCTTCAGTCCGGTCTCCACCGCTCGCGCCACCTTCTGGACACGGATCATGTAGCCGCCCACCTCCATCTCCGGAAGGTCCAGGAAGTTGCGCGCGCCCAGAGACTTCGGAATCACCAGCGTATGCCCGTCGCCTTGCGGGAACACGTCCATGAAGGCGAGGGCTATGTCGTCCTCGAACACCTTTACGCTTGGCATCTCTCCGCGCAGTATCTTGCCGAAGATGTTGGCTGGGTCATAGGGGGCGTGAAGGGTCATGTTTCTTTCCTGAATGGTGTCCGCTCTTTGAGATAAACAAAATCAGCGTCCACGGCGGCCCGCTCGCGCGCGAGATAATCGGCGACCGCATCGCGGAAGCCGGCATGCGCAATCCAGTGCGCCGAGCGTGTCAGCACCGGTCCGTAGCCGCGCGCCAGCTTGTGCCCGCCCTGCGCGCCCGCCTCGACCGTCTTCAGCCCGCGCTGAATCGCAAAGTCGATGGCCTGATAATAGCACGTCTCGAAATGCAGCATCGGGCGCGGATCATTGCAACCCCAATAGCGGCCATAAAGTGTTTCCGAGCCAATGAGGTTCATCGCCCCGGCAATCGCCGTCTCTCCCTCATAGGCGAACACGAACAGGATATCCCCTGCCATCCGTTCCCGGAGCAGGCTGAAACTCTCCCGGGTGAGGTAAGGCGAGCCCCATTTCCGGTTGCCTGTGTCCATGTAGAACTCGAAGAAGATATCGAGATGATCCTCGGTGATCTCGCCGCCCGTGATGTGCCGGAACTCAAGCCCCTCCTGCGCCTTCAGCCGCTCCTTGCGCAGGTTCTTGCGCTTGTCCGAGGCCAGCGTCGCGAGGAAATCGTCAAACGAACCGTATCCGGCATTCTGCCAATGAAACTGCTGGTCCGTCCGGATCAGCAACCCGGCGGACTCCATCGGCCCCGCCTCGTTCTCCTCGATGAAATTGATGTGCAGCGACGATACATCCGCTGCCTGTGCCACCTGCAGCGCGCCCTGCAACAGGGCCGCGCGGTAAAGCTCCGTATCCGGACCAGGCGCCACCAGCCGCCGGCGTCCCGTCACCGGTGTGAAGGGCACAGCCGAAAGCAGCTTCGGATAGTACGCCCCGCCCGCCCGCTGCCAGGCGTCCGCCCAGGACTGGTCGAACACGAACTCCCCGCGCGAATGCGTCTTGAAATAAAGCGGCATCGCCGCCCGCAGCCGTCCGCCGGTATCGTGCACCAGCACATGGCTCGCCTTCCAACCCGTGCGCTGCGTCGCGGCGCCGGAGCGCTCCATCGCCTCCAGGAATTCCCAGGTCAGGAACGGATCATAGGGCAGGCCCGGGGGGGTCGCGACCGCGTTCCACGCGGCCGGATCGACCCCCGCAAGGGAAGTCACCGTGCTGATGCGGGGATGGGCGGCGTCCATGTCCGTGATCTAGGGCGCTGCGAGCGCCGGGTCGATATGCTCGAAGATAATGGCCGGATTGTAAGGCCGCGCAGCCGCAAGATCGGCCTCGCTGCGGACGGTCCAGACCACGAACGCCGTACCCGTTCCCGCCACCAGCGCCGCCGCCCTCGCCGTGTCCGTGTGATGCACGGCAAGATAGTCGATCCCGTCCGCCAGCGCACGCCCGGCGACCTCCGCAAAGCGCGCCTCGCCTGCCTGCATGACCGGCATCACCAGCTGCCCCCGCATCAGGCTCGCCGGCAAAGCCCGCACCGCCTCTTCGGAAAAACTCATCGCTGCCGCCAGTCCCGCCCAGTCCGCGAGCCGAGCCTCCACTTGCCGCGCAAACCCCGCCGGGTCCGTCGTCCCGTCAATCTTCATCTCGCACAGCAAGGGCAAATCCTGCGGCCACACCCCCAGCAAGTCCTCGAACGCCGGCACTGTCTGCGCCGTTCCGCCCAGCGCCAGCGTCTTGAGTTCACCCGCCCCGCGCTGCTCGAACATACCGGACGCCGCCGTCATCCGGTCGAGGAGGGAATCGTGAAACACCATGACCTCGCCATCGCGCGATGGCCGGAGGTCAAACTCGATCCCCAATCCCGCCGCCGCCGCCGCGCGAAAGCCCGCCAGCGAATTCTCTGGCGGTCCCGCCTTCAGCCAGAGGCCGCGGTGCGCGTAGGCAAATGCGCCAACATCGAAGCGCTGGGCCATGTGTCAGCCGATCTCGAACACGCCGTCCACTTCGACCGCCACGCCGAGTGGCAGGGTGGGGCAGGCGACCGCCGAGCGCGCATGCCTGCCCGTCTCGCCGAACACTTCGACCATGAGGTCAGAGCAGCCATTGATCACCTGCGGAATGTCCACGAAATGCGGCGCCGCATTCACGAACCCGCCCAGTTTTACCACGCGCTTGATCCGCTTGAGCTCGCCCACCGCCGACTTGCACTGCGCAATCAGGTTGATGCCGCAGATGCGCGCGGCATGCTGGCCGGCCGAGAGTTCCATGTCATCGCCGAGCCGCCCGAGAATACGCCCCTCCGCCGTCGCGCTGACCTGTCCGGACACATAGAGCAGGTGCCCCGTGATCACGAACGGCACATATGTCGCCACCGGCTTCATCGGCGGCGGCAACACGATGCCGAGCGCGTCTAGTTTCTCTTCCGGCGTGGACATGGGCAGGCTCCCTGAACTGTGTGACGTCCCGTCTAACCTGCGCGGCCCCGCAAGTCAGCCCCGCGATCAATCATCCTTCTTCGCCATCCTTGCCGCCCGGCCGGTGATCACCGCGCCCGGGCCAAACCGCGCCCGGGCCTTGTCGGAGGCCCGCTCGGCGGCGGCGCGTTTCGCCACCTTCGGATCGATCAGGTCAGTGCCGTCCGAATGATAAGGCGAGAGGCCCGACAGTCCGACCCCGATCAACCTGTAGCGCACCCGTCCGTTCGCCTCTTTCGCCAGCAGCGGCCGCGCCGTGCGGAACACTTCCTGCGCCAGCTGCGTCGGCGCGTGCAGTGAGATGCGCCGCGTGATCGGCCTGAACTCTGATGTCTTGAGTTTCAGCGTCACCACCCCGCCGACAACACCCTCCGCCTTCGCCCTGTCCGCCGTCTTCACGCTGAGCCGCCAGAGATGATCCTCCAGCACGGAGAGGTCCCCCGTGTCCTCGAAGAAGGTCGTCTCGCTCGAGACGGACTTGCGATCATCATTCGGGCTCACCGGCCGGTCGTCGCGCCCGTGCGCGCAGCGCTTCAGCCACTCGCCGGTTTCGCCATAGCTCCGGATCAGGTCCTTGAGCTGCGCACGCTGAAGATCACCTACGGTATGAAACCCGTCCTTCGTCAGCAATTCTGCAAACTTGGGCCCGACCCCGTGCAGGAACCCCGCCGGCCGCTCGGCCAGGAAGGCCTCGGCCTCCTCAGGTGCCAGCACCGCAAAGCCGCGCGGCTTGTCGAGTTCGCTGGCCGTCTTGGCGAGGAACTTGTTCGCCGACAGGCCCACCGACACGGTCACGCCAACCTGTTGCTCCACCTCAAGTGCCAGCCGCGCGAGGCTCGCCGCCGGCGGCACGCCGTGCAGACGCTCTGTACCCGACAGGTCCAGATAGGCCTCGTCGATGGATACCGGTTGCACCAGCGGCGTCAGCGCGTCCATCCGCGCACGGATCGCCCGGCCCGCCTCATGATACTTGGGAAAGTCCGGCCGTACGACGACCGCTTCCGGGCAAAGCTTCAGCGCCTTGAACATCGGCATCGCCGAGCGCACGCCATAAAGCCGGGCGATATAGCAGCAGGTCGTCACCACCCCGCGCGTGCCCCCGCCCACGATTAAGGGTTTGTCACGCAGGTCCGGTCTGTCGCGCTTCTCCACAGCGGCGTAGAAGGCGTCACAGTCCACATGCGCAATGGTCAGGGTCGATAGCGCCGGATGGCTGACAACCCGGAGGTGGCCGCAAGCCGGGCAGCGGTCAAAATCCTCAGATTTTACAGTGAGGCAGTCCCGGCAAAGGCTCGTCATCCGGTCTTTGCGCCCCCTTTGCATGCCCGTCGGCTCAAACCTGCTGTGAGCCCGCCATAAACGGGCGTTAACTATTGATAGTGTAACTAAAAACTACTGGCCAGCATCCGCGCGAATCGCCACCAATCTTGAGCAGCATGTCCGAAGAGAATTCCAGAACAGTGTTGGTGGTTGAGGATAATGACCTCAACATGCGCCTGTTTTGCGACCTTCTGGGTGCTTATGGCTTCAAGACGTTCCAGTGCCGGGACGGCGCGAAAGTGGTGGAAATCGCCCGCAAGGAACTGCCGGATCTGATCATCATGGATATCCAGCTTCCGGAAGTCTCTGGCCTCGACATCACCCGCTGGCTGAAAGACGATAAGAAACTCGCCCATATCCCGGTCCTCGCCGTCACCGCCTTTGCCATGCGTACGGACGAGCAGCGCGTGCGCGAAGCCGGCTGCGAAGGTTATCTCTCCAAGCCCATCCAGATCGCCTCCTTCATCCGCGCAGTCGAAAACCTTATGCCCAAGGCCCCCGCCACGGCATGAGTGCGCGCATTCTTATTGTCGATGACATCGAGGCGAACCGCCGCCTGCTGCAGGCGAAGCTTGAGGCGCAGTATCACACGGTCCTTCTTGCCAGTGATGGATTGCAGGCGCTCCGTATGGCGCGCGAGTATGATCCAGAGATCATCCTGCTCGATGTTATGATGCCGGGCATGGACGGCTACGAAGTCTGCCGCCGCCTCAAGGCCGCTCCGGTCACCAGCCACATTCCTGTCGTCATGGTCACCGCGCTCAGCGACGCGGAAGACCGGGTTCGGGGGCTTGATGCGGGTGCGGAAGATTTCCTCACGAAGCCCGTGGACGACTTCCTGCTGAACTCGCGCGTCAGCACGCTGATGCGTTACAGCGCGGTCACATCGGAGCTTCGCAAGCGCGAAGCCAATGGCCTGAGGGCCGGCGCTGTGCATGTACCCTCCGCCCACGAACTGGATCGCTCCGCGCGCATCTTCGTGATCGACGACAACCCGCGCACCTCCGCGCGCATCGCGGCCCTGCTGCGTGACAACGGCCACAAGGTCATCACCCTGCTGGAGTCCGGCAACATGGGCGACATGGCGCAAGAGCGCACGGACGTACTCCTTGTCTCGCTCCTTTCTCGTTCATTTGATCCGCTGAAACTCTGCGCTCACTTCATGACCAATGAGGTGACCCGCGCCGTCTCCATCCTGCTGATCTGCGATCCGCTTGAACGCGCCAAGGCCGTGAAGGGCCTCGAGATCGGCGCGAGCGACATGATCATGACGCCGATCGATCCGCAGGAACTGCTCGCCCGCGTGCGCACCCAGACGCGCCGTACACGGTATGTCGATATCCTGCGCCACCGGGTGGACCGCGGCCTCGAACTCTCGGTGATCGACCAGCTCACCGGTCTCTATAACCGCCGCTATATGACCCATCAGTTGCAGCAGTTCATGCAGCGGTCCGTGATGGGCGCAGAGCCGCTTTCGGTGATGATGCTCGACATCGACCACTTCAAACGCATCAACGACACCCACGGCCACCAGGCCGGAGACGAAGTGCTGCAGGAAATCGCCGACCGTCTGCGCCAGAACATCCGTCCGATGGACGTCGCCTGCCGGCCCGGCGGTGAAGAATTCCTGGTGATCCTTCCCGAAACACCGGGCGACATGGCCTTCGCCGCCGCCGAGCGCGTGCGCCGCGCCGTGGCCGCCTGTGAGTTCAGCGTGCTCGGCAATTCGCGCCATGTCGACGTCACCATCAGCGCCGGGGTCTCCAGCCTGCTCGGCCCGCATGACACGATGGCCGAGCTGCTGAACCGGGCCGATACGGCGCTCTATCAGGCCAAATCCGCCGGCCGCAACCGGGTCCAGACCATCGCTGCCTGATTGACACCGCCGCAGCTGCGCGCGACAGCCGGTATCATTCGTGTCGGGACCGGTACTGATGAACGCTCGCTTCTCCGCTTTCCGGCACTCGTCATACCGCCGTTACCTGCTCTCGCGCTTTCTCACCTCCCTCGGCTTCCAGTTCGTCTCGGTCGCCGTCGCCTGGCAGATGTATGACGTGACGCGCGACCCGGCGCTGCTGGGCTGGATCGGGCTCGTTCAATTCCTCCCCGCTGTGGCGCTTGTTCTCGTAACCGGCAACGCCGCCGACCGGCTCGGCCGGCGGCTGGTGATGGGCTGCAGCTCGCTGGTATTCCTCAGCTGCGCCGCCTCGATTCTCTACCTCGTCCTGAACGACCGGTTTGAACCCGTGCTGATCCTCGCCATCCTCACCCTGTTCGGCACCGCGCGGGCCTTCTACGGCCCGGCCTCGTCCAGCCTCGTCGTCAACATCGTGCCGCGGGACGATTTTCCCAATGCGGTCGGCTGGGTCACCTCGGCCTGGCAGGTTGCAACCATTGCCGGCCCGGTCGGCGGTTCGCTCCTTTACGGGATCGCGCCTCATATTCCCTATGCCAGCGCCGTCTGTGTCTATGCGGTCGCCATCGTACTGATCTTCTCGATCCCGAAGCCGGACCAGCAGGTCAGCCGTGAACGGCCGACGATGGCCAGCATCCTCGGCGGCTTCGGATACATCTGGAAACAGAAGATCGTACTCGGGGCGATTTCGCTGGACCTGTTCGCTGTCCTGCTGGGCGGCGCGGTCGCGTTGATGCCGGTCTATGCGCGTGATGTGCTCGATGTCGGAGAAACAGGTCTTGGCCTCCTTCGGGCCGCTCCCGGCATCGGAGCGGTGATCGCGATTGCGCTGATCACGGCCTTTCCTATCCGCGACCATGCGGGGTTGATCCTGCTGGCATTCGTTGCGCTGTTCGGCCTGGCAACGGCGGTGTTTGGCGCCTCGGCGATCGCCTGGCTGTCGATCCTCGCCCTGATATGCATCGGCGCCTTCGACATGGTGTCGGTCTACGTCCGCGAGATCATCCTTCAGCTTTGGACGCCGGACGACGTCCGGGGCCGGGTCAATGCGGTCAATTCCATCTTTGTCGGCGCCTCGAACGAGCTCGGCGAGGCGCGGGCAGGGTTCATGGCGGCTTTCCTCGGCCCGGTGTTGACGGTCGTCTCGGGCGGCTTTGCGGCTGTCGGGATCGCGGCGGCGTCAGCCTTTGTGTTCCCGCAACTGCGCAAGATCCGATACCTGCAAGGCGGCGCTGAAGAGCCCGCGCGCACCCCCTGAACGCGAAAACCCGCACGGGTGACGCGCGGGCTTCCAGAGTTCAGTAAAAGAAACAGGATCTTACTTGATCTTGCCTTCTTTGAAATCGACGTGCTTTTTCGCGACCGGGTCATACTTCCGCTTCACCATCTTCTCGGTCATGGTGCGCGGGTTCTTCTTCGTCACGTAGAAAAAGCCCGTATCTGCCGTGGAATTCAGGCGGATTTTGATCGTGGCGGGTTTGGCCATGGGACGGCCCTTCTCGAATGGGGTTGAAACCGGAAACCGGGCTTATTGACGAGGTGGGGCCGCCAAGTCAAGCCACCCTTACCGCGTGAACACGATCTTGGGGCCGGGATCGGTCATCGCCTCGGCAGCCTCGGCAAATGGCACGACCCGGCTGGTCACCCGTTCGGGGTGGAACCTGCCGCAAGTCATGCAGGACAGGGCCTCCGGAAAGGTCGCCCGGGAATGCACCCGGCTCGTGTGGAAGGTCAGACCCTTGAGATACGCCGCCGTCAGCGGCATCGGCGTCTTGTTGCCGAAATGGATCGACAGTCCGGCGAGATAGCCGTTCGGCGCGCAGGAGTTGACGGCAAAGCCCAGCGCCTCGACCGTCCCGGCAGCCTCCACGACGATTTCGAACTGCTCGCCTGGTTGGCGCCCCTCGGCAAGCGCCAGCGGCTCCGAGACCGCCCCCATGGCCTCGGCAGCAGCCCGCCGGCCGGCATCGTCGTCAAGGTAGAGCACCCGGCCCGCGCCGAGCGCAACGGCCGCCCCGGCGGCGTAGAGGCCCACACTGCGGGCGAGGCCCCCGACCACGAGCACGGCGGCACCCGGCCGCTCCGTCAGGGGGCCTGCGACGCCGCGCCAGCCGTCAGCGATATTGTCCGACAGACTGGCGGCGGCGACGGGGTCAATCCCGGCGGGAAGGTGTACCAGCATATGATCCGCAAACGGCACATACATAAGATCCGACAGCGCGCCGCCGAACTCGGTCTTCGAGGTGGGCTTCAGGCCGTAAGCTGCGCCGAAGGGGTAGGCTTCGCAGGCATTCGTATGGCCGCGCCGGCAGTTGCGGCAGCGCCCACACGAAAGCTGGAACGGCACGACGACGAGGTCACCGGGCCGGACACCAGATGCTGAGCCAGCCTCGACGACGCGCGCCACGGTTTCATGTCCGAAAGCGAACGGGCCAGGATAGGGCGCTGCGCCATTGGCGATGTAGAGATCGAGATCACACCGCGCGACGGCGACCGGCGCAACGATCGCATCGGTATCGGCGGCCAGTTTCGGCGCAGGCACATCGCGCCATTCGAACTTGCCGGGCGACAGAAAAGTGAGTTGCTGCATGGTGGGACCTCAGGCCTGGGGGCGGGGGAAAGCGAACAATCGCCAGGCGGTGATCAGCAGGAAAACGCCGATGGCTGCGTGGCGGAGGAGCGTGGACGTGGGCGCGCCGGCGGACTGGGCGAGCAGGAAATCGCCGACGGGCAGCGGGGCGCCGAGCAGCGCCACCCAGCCAACCATCCGAAATTGGCGCGCCGCCAGCAGCAGAGCGATTATGGCGGCGATCAATCCGGTGCGCAGTGCATAGACGATGACCCAGGGCGCATCTTCGGGGCTGGCGAGCGGCGCGCCGAAATAGCCGGAGAAGGCGGCGGGCGCGAGGAGGCTGCGGACGGTGTTCACGGCGAGGAAGGCGGCGACGATCGCCGCGAGCCAGAAGCCGGAACTGCGATAGGGCGAGGGGGAGGCGGGGGACGAGGGCATGCGCGGGCCTTTCATTTGGCCGCTGAATGCTAACCGCTTTCAGCCCTTGGGCGCGCATGCGGAATTGCACGCATGAGTGAAATCTGCTCATCTGTCGGCATGACGCGTTCCCACCTGCCGCCGCTCGCCTCGCTGAGGGCTTTTGAAGCCGCTGCCCGGCTTGGCAGTTTCCGTGAGGCGGCGCGGGAGCTCGGCGTCACGCCGTCCGCGATCAGCCATCAGGTCCGCCAGCTGGAGGCCGATCTGGGCGTTGTATTGTTCCAGCGGGCGGTGCGCGCGGTGCGGCTGACAGCGGCGGGTGAAGCGCTGGCACGGGACGCATCGGATGCGTTCGACCGTCTGGGCGCGAGCGTGTCCCGCCTGCGCGCGCAGGAGGGCGGCGCGCGCCTGCGCATCAGCGCGCTGCCACTGATCACCGATGCGTGGCTGACACCGCGGCTCGAAGATTTCCAGAAACGGTATCCCGATCTCAGCCTCGAAATCGAGACCTCGAACCGCGTTGCCGATTTGTATACGGAAGATGTGGACCTCGCGATCCGCAACATCTATGCTCCGGATCCGGGCCTCAGATCCTACAAGCTGATCGACCTGCACGCCTTGCCGGTGTGTGCGCCAGAGATTGCGGCGCGGCTGAAGACCCCTTCCGATCTGGCCAAGGAAACGCTCATCCATATCAGTTCGCGCAAGGCGGGCTGGCTGGACTGGCTGGCGTCAGCCGGTGTCCCTGGCATTAAGCCCCGCTCGCATCTGGCGTTTGATTCCGTCCCCTCCGCGCTCGAAGCAGCGGCGCAGGGGCGGGGCGTCACGCTTGGCGTGCTGCCACTGCTGTGGGAGGCGCCCACGGCCCGCGCGCTCGTGCTGCCGTTCAGCGGTCCGAAGCTCTCCGCCGGGACATATTACCTTGTGCACCGGAAAGAAGACGCTGCACGCCCGGCCGTTGCGGCGTTTGCCCAGTGGATGACGGCGGCAATGCGCGGCGACAAGCGACGCCTGGAGCGTATCAACCGGCAGCAGTTGCCGCCGGCGCCCGTTCGGTGATCAAAGCCGGTCGGTGGCGTGGCCGCCCCGGCTCCAGCGCAGGAAGGGCGGGCCCTGGACCGTGCCGGGCTTGTCCAGCCGCTCGCCGATCTCGCCCAGCATGAAGCGGGTGACGGAGGGCAGGTCGAGCTTCAGGGCGTCTGCCAGGGTCACCCATTGCAGGTCGGACAGCTCGGCGCCGTCGACCGGGGGGCGCTCGTCGATCAGCGCCAGTTCCGCCTCGGCCATGAAGAAGCGGGCATCGAAGCGTTTCGGCCGGTAGGGCGGGGTGACTGCCCGGCCGATGAAGACCAGCGGCGAGAGGACCGGGGCAATCTGCATCCTGTGGAATTCTTCCCAGCCCGGCGGCGGCGCGCCCGGCATCTCGCCGGAGCGGCCGACGATCAGCCCGGTCTCCTCGAACGTCTCGCGGATGGCGGTCAGTGCGAAGGCCCGCGGGGCGCGGCGGGACTGCACGCGCAGCTTCGCCTCGACGTCGGGATGCAATTCTTCCGAGGCGGCGGCCTTGCCATCCTTCGGATCGACGCGGCCGCCTGGGAAGACGTACTTGTCCGGCATGAATGTGTTGGTGCCCGCCCGCTTGCCCATCAGCACGCGGGGCTGGGTCTGGTCGCGGCGCACGAGGATCAGCGTCGCGGCGTCGCGCGGCCGGGGGCTCGGCACGCCTTTGATGACGACGTCGCCGTCTTCTTCTTTATCGTAAGCGCGTTTCAGCATGCGTGACACTTTCGATGCCAATTCGGCGAAAGCAAGACGGACCGGGGCATGACGCAGCGTCACGCCTGGATCCGTTCAACTGGATGAATGCAGGCAAAGAGTGGATTGCGGACAGAAGCTACCGGCGCTTCTTCTTCCCGGCGCCGGGGGGCAAGGTGCGCTTGTTGAATTTCGGCTTGCCGCGCCGGGGCGGACCGCTGCCGCCGCGGTTTGCGCGCGGGCCATCCGAGTCGCGGCTGATCGCCTTGCGGGCGGCGTTGCGGCCGGCGGGGGCAGGCAGGGGATCGGAGATCATCTCCAGGAGAAGGCCGCCCTGCAGGGGCGTGACTTCCTTCAGACGCACACGGACGATCTGGCCGAGCGAGAAAGTCTTGCCGGAGCCGCGCGCATAGACCGCCATCGCGGCCGCGTCGTGCACCCAGTATTCATCCGACAGGGACGAGATGGGGATGAAGCCATCGGCGCCTGAGCCCGCCAGCGCCGCGAACAGGCCGGCCGGCGTGACGCCCGTGATGCGTGCGTCGAACTCGGCGCCGACGCGGTCGGACAGGAAGATGGCAAGGTAGCGGTCCGTCGCATCGCGCTCGGCAGCCATCGAGCGGCGCTCGGTCATCGAGATATGGCTGGCGATGTCTTCGAGCCGCGCGGCGGAGCGTTCCGACAGGCCGTCCGGGCCGAAGTCATGCGCGGTGATCAATGCGCGGTGCACGACAAGGTCTGCATACCGGCGGATGGGCGACGTGAAGTGCGAATAGCGCGCGAGGTTCAGGCCGAAGTGGCCAAGGTTTTCTTCCGAATAGATCGCCTGCGCCTGAGAGCGCAGCACCATCTGCTGGATCATGCCTTCATAGTCGCCGCCGCGGATTTCAGCGAGCAGCTTGTTGAACCTGTGCGTCTGCGGACGCTCCCCGATGTTCCATTTCATGTCGAGCGTCTGCAGGAATTCTGCAAATGCGGCGATCTTGGCGTCCGACGGCGTATCGTGCACGCGGTAGACGACCGGCGCCTGTTTCTGCTCGAGCGTCTCGGCGGCGGCGACGTTCGCCTGGATCATGAACTCCTCGATCAGGCGGTGCGCCTCCAGGCGTTCCTTGGTCGTGATGCCGGTGATCTCGCCTTCCGGATTGAACATGATCCGGCGTTCCGGCATGTCGAGATCGAGCGGGCTGCGCGCATCGCGGGCCTTCGAGACGGCGGCGTAGGCGCCCCAGAGGGGCTTGAGGACGGTGTCGAGGATCTCGCCGGCCTTGCCGCCCGGCTTGCCGTCGATGGCGGCCTGCGCCTCTTCATAGGCGAGCTTTGCGGCCGAGCGCATGTTGGCGCGCAGGAAACGGTGGGAGCGCTTGTTGCCATCCCTGGAGAAGATCATCTCCGCCACGAGGCAGGGGCGCAGTTCGCCTTCCTTCAGCGAGCAGGCGTCGGCCGAGAGTTCGAATGGAAGCATCGGCACGACGCGGTCCGGGAAATAGGTCGAGTTGCCCCGCTTCTCGGCTTCCTTGTCGAGGGCGGAGCCTTCGGTGACGTAGGCTGAGACATCGGCAATCGCGACGAGGACTTTCCAGCCATCGGGGAGTTCTTCGGCATAGACGGCGTCGTCATGGTCGCGCGCGTCATGCGGGTCGATGGTGATCAGCGGGACGCCGGTCAGATCCGTGCGCGCAACTTTCGCGGGTTCCCTGGTCTTCGCCTCAGCGAGCACCTCTTCGGGAAAGTCGACCGGGATGTCGTTGGCATAGATCGCGATCAGGCTGGCTGAGCGGGCGTCCGTGATATGACCGATCACTTCCCTGATGACGCCCAGCGGCGGGCCGTACTGGCGGCGGCCTTCGGGTTTCGGCTCGGCAATCACGAGATCGCCGTCGCCGGCGCCCTTGCGGTCGGCTTCCTGGATCAGCAGTTCGCGGCGCTCCTTGCGGCTCGCCGGGGTGACGCGTCCGCCATGCGGGGTCTTGTTGTAGAGGCCGACGATCCGTTCGCTGACGCGCTTTTCCAGCAGCGTGACAACATAGGCGCGCCAGGAGCCATCTTCGCGCCCGGAAATCTTGCACACTGCCCGGTCGCCCTTGCCGGGCGCGCGCGAGCGGGATTTGCCGGAGGGGCCGCCATAGATCAGCTCCGGTCCGAACAGGCCGTGGTCACCGACACACTGGCCGACCAGGTCGCCCTCGCGGGTGAGGCGCGTGAACTCGACGAGGCCGCTTGGCGGCGGGCGGTCTGTTTGCGCAAAGCTACGCTTGCCGGTGCGCTCCAGCTTGCCCTCGCGCTCCAGCTCCTCGAGCACTTCGCGCAGCACGGCGCGCTCCTTACCCTTCACCTTGAGGCCGCGCGCAATCTCTGCCTTCGACGTTGCGGCGGGATTTTCCTTCAGGAAATCAAGGACAGTCTGACGATCTGGAAAGCTCATGGCTGGGCGTATAAGCGAGTTTGCGCGGGAATGCGCGGGGAAATTTCCCCGGCGCGGTTGCGCGTTCCAGCAAACAACCGCTCAACACCGCTATCTTAGGCCTCAGCCCTCGGTATCAGCCGCCGGGAGGTCGAATACGTCCAGCGGGGTGAGCGCGAAGGAACCCGCTTCGTCGCCCCATTCGCCAGTCAGCACTTCGAAGTGCAGGTGGCGTGCGATCTTGCGGGACGACGTGTTGCCCATCAGGCCGATGACGTCGCCAGCTTCAACGGCGGCGCCTTCCTTGAGGCCGCTGAAGCGTTCGAGGTGTGCGTAGCGCGTGAACACGCCGTCGCCATGATCGATGACGATCATGTTGCCGAAATCGTTCCTGTACGTCATTTCCTTTATGACGCCATTGCCGGCTGCGTAGATGTCCACGGCGGTCTGATTGAAGTAATCGACGCCCTCGTGCAGCCGCGTGCGGCGCATGCCGAAGCCTGAGGACAGGCAACCTTCCGCCACCGGAGCAGTGGCCAGCTTGACGTTTTCGCCCGCCGAGACGACCGGTGCATAATTGACCATGACGAGGTCTTCATCCGTCTTCGGACGGTTGAAGACGTGCATCACCGGGCAGATCTTGAGAGAGACCGGGAACACATCTGGAAAGGTGGGTTCCGGCGGCGCGTCGGGAAGTTTTTCGGCCAAAAAGTCCGGCACGCCTGCCGTTTCATCGGTGATCTGAGCCGGGATTCCGCTGGTGACGGCTTCGCTGGTCGCGCTGACGCCGGCGAGGATCGTGACGGCGCCGGCGAGGGCGCGGAAGGTCGGAAAGCGGTTCATTACGGTATCCTGATTAACAGAAACGAAGAGCCGGTCTCAAGCGCGAAGGCAGAAAATCAGCTTAACGGCTTGCAAAAGTGTTACCAATAGGGCGTTACGCGAGATTAACCGCCGGTTTCCTTTGCGGCAGGCTTCTTTTTGGCCGGGGATTTCTTCGCCGGGGCTTTCTTAGGGGCGGCTTTCTTCTTGCCGCCTGTGCCAGAACCGGCCTTAGCGTTAACGAGTGCGAGCGCCGCTTCGAGGGTCACTGTCTCCGGCGCCATGTCCTTTGGCAGCGTCGCGTTTACCTTGCCCCACTTCACGTAAGGGCCGTATTTTCCGGCGAACACTTCGACCGGGCCGCCATCCGGATGCTCGCCGAGGGACTTGAGGGCCGCCACGCCGCCGCGGCCGCCGCCAGCGGCTGCCTTGGCGCGCTTGTCGGCGATCAGGTCTACGGCGCGGTTGATGCCAATGGAGAAGACTTCCGCCGGATCCTTCAGGTTCGCATAGGTCTTGCCATGCTGGATGTAGGGCCCGAAGCGGCCGAAATTAGCGAGGATCATCTCGCCATCCTCCGGGTGCAGACCAACTTCGCGTGGCAGGCTGAGCAGTTCCACGGCGCGCGTAAGCGTAAGCGTGTCGGGGCTGTCGGCTTTGGCGAGGCTCGCGCGTTTTGGCTTCTCGCCGTTCGCCATCTCGACATAGGGGCCGAAGCGTCCGGATTTCAGCAGGATCATCTCGCCCTTCTCGGGGTGGATGCCGATCTCGTTGCCATCCGGATTGATTGCGCCTTCGCCGCCTTCGGACGAAAACTGGCGCGTGTACTTGCATTCCGGGTGGCGCGAGCAGCCGACGAATGCGCCGAACTTACCGAGCTTCATCGACAGCTCGCCTTGCTTGCAGAGCGGGCAGAGGCGCGGGTTCTCGACCGGATTGCCTTCGGCATCCTGGCGGGGGAACACATATGCGCCGAGGGTTTCGTTGAGCGCATCCAGCACGTGCGTGACGCGCAGGTCTTTTGTGCCGCCAATGTCGGCGGCGAACTGGGTCCAGAAATCCCTCAGGAAGGCTTTCCAGTCGAGCTTTCCGTCCGAAATCACGTCGAGTTTCTCTTCGAGGCCGGCGGTGAAATCATATTCCACATAGCGAGCGAAGAAGTTCTCGAGGAAGGCCGTGACGAGCCGGCCCTTATCTTCCGGCACCAGCGCCTTGCCTTCGATGCGCACATAACCGCGGTCTTCGAGCGTGGACATGGTGGAGGCGTAGGTGGAGGGCCGGCCAATGCCGAGTTCTTCAAGCCGCTTGACGAGCGAGGCCTCCGTATAGCGGGGCGGCGGCGTGGTGAAGGACTGGTTGGCGTCGGCTTTCAGAAGGTCCGCATGCTGACCTTCTGCCACCTTCGGCAGGCGGCCTTCGGCGTCGTCATCATCGTCGCCCGCATCATGGCCTTCGGTGTAGAGCTTGATGTAGCCATCGAACACCACGACCTGGCCGGTCGCGCGCAGCACGGCGCGCTTGTCCTTCGAGGCGAGGTCAATCGTGGTGCGCTCGAACAGCGCCGCCTCCATCTGCGAGGCGACCGCGCGGCGCCAGATGAGGGTGTAGAGTTTCTTCAGGTCGCTTTCGCCGTGATACTCGTCCGGGCGCAGGTTGAAGTCGGTTGGGCGGATCGCCTCGTGGGCCTCCTGCGCATTTTTTGCCTTGGAGGAATATCGGCGCGTGTTTTCCGGCAGGTAGCGCGCGCCATAGTTCGACTGGATCATCGCCCGGGCGGCGACATAGGCTTCCTCGGCCATGTTGACGCCGTCGGTTCGCATATAGGTTATGCGGCCTTCTTCATAGAGTTTTTGCGCGCCCTGCATGGTGCGCTTGGCATTGAAGCCGAGCTTGCGGCTGGCTTCCTGCTGAAGCGTTGAGGTGATGAAGGGCGGCGGCGGGTTGCGCTTGACCGGTTTGGCCTCGACGCTTGCCACCGAATAGCCGCCGGTCTTGACGATCTCCAGCGCGCGGTCGGCGTCGCCCTTGTTGCCGAGGGTGAACTTCTTCAGCGTGTCGCCGTTCAGGCTGTAGAGGCGCGCTTCGAACGCGGTGCCGTCCGGCGCGCGCAGTTCGCATTCGATGTTCCAGTATTCCTGCGGGCGGAACAGTTCGATCTCGTTCTCGCGGTCGCAGACAATGCGCAGCGCCACAGATTGCACGCGCCCGGCCGAACGCGAGCCCGGCAATTTGCGCCAGAGCACCGGCGAGAGATTGAACCCGACGAGATAGTCCAGTGCCCGGCGCGCGAGGTATGCGTCCACCAGTTCGCCGTCGATCTGGCGCGGGTTCTCCATGGCTGTGGTCACCGCGTTCTTGGTGATCGCGTTGAATACGACGCGCTCGACGACGGTGTCCTTCTTCAGGGCGCGGCGTTTCTTGAGCGCTTCGACGAGATGCCAGGAAATGGCTTCGCCTTCGCGGTCAGGGTCGGTCGCCAGGATCAGCGTGTCGGCGTCCTTGAGGGCGTTGGCGATGTCGGAAATGCGCTTCGCCGATTTGGCGTCCGCCTCCCACACCATCTCGAAATCATTGTCCGGATCGACCGATCCGTTCTTGGACGGAAGGTCGCGGATATGCCCGTAGGAGGCGAGGACTTTATAGTCCTTGCCCAGGTACTTGTTGATCGTTTTGGCCTTCGCGGGCGACTCGACGACGACAAGTTTCATGACCATTCCCTCATTGAGGGCGGCAGGAATGGTCCGGGGTTGCGGGCCGTGTCAAGGCCGCAGCGGCGTTAGCCGTCTTCGCGGTAGGCGATGAAAGCGAGGGCTGCGAACAGCACAAAGAGGGGGGGCGACCAGGCCGCGATCGGCGGCGGGGCCGCGCCTGTAGCCCCGAGGCTCGCTGAAAACTGGGTGAAGAAATAGAGGCCCACAGCGGCCAGAACGCCGGTGGCCAGAAGACCCGAGGTTCCCCCCAGGCGCTGCAATCTGAGGCAGGCGAGGGCGCCGATGAGCGCCATTGCGACATAAAGCACCGGCGTGGCCGTGAGGGTGTACCAGCGCATCGTGTAGCGCGAGGCATCCAGACCCGCGGCGCGGGTCTGGTCGATGAAACGGGGCAAGGACCAGAAGCCGATGGTGTTCGGCGAGGCAAACTTGTCGAGCAACGTCACCGCATCGACATTGGTGGGGATGGCGAGGCTGTCGCGATGTTCCGGCGGCAGGTTGGGGAGATTCTCGACGAGATTCTCGAGTTGCCAGAAGCCCTCGTGGAGCGTGGCCTTTTCGGCGTCGATGCGGCGCACGAAGGCGTAGTCGTTGGTGGGCTTGCGCCCGTCATAGAGGCGCTGTTCCTCGATCAGCTTGACGTCCAGCAGCGTGCGCCCGGAATCTTCGACCTTGCGGGCGTGGATCACATACTGGCTCGTATCATCGCCCTGGCGCAGCCAGATGCCGGTATCTGCGACGGCCAGCGTCTCCTGCCCGATCTGCAGCAGGCGGGAGCGTTCGAACTCGAACGCCTGTGTGAGGCGCGCGGCAAAGGGATTGAGAATCAGGGACGAAAAGAGGCCAAGCCCTGCCGCGAGGACCATCACCGGCGTCAGGAAGCGCCAGGCCGACAGGCCACTGGCGCGGATGATCGAGAGTTCGGAGCGCCGGTTGAGCCGAGTGAAGGCCAGCATGCTGGCGGCCAGCAGGGCGAAAGGCAGGGTCTGTTCAATCAGCAGCGGCAGCTTCATCAGCGACAGGCGGATGGCGCTGACGAGGCTGAGGCTGACATCGCCGCCGACAGTGCGCAGCTGTTCCACGACGTCGATCATCAGGATCGCGAGCAGCAGGATGCCGAGCACCAGAATGAGCCCCGAAAGGCATTCCTTGAGGATGTAAACCTGGATGCGTGACAGCATGGGCATCAGGCCATGGCCTTCTTGCGCGAGGCCAGGAGGCTGTCGGCCCGCGCCGAGCGCCGCCCGATCCGGCGGCCGCGGCCGAAATAGACCCAGGACAGGATCACGATGGCGAGTACCGGCACCGCCCATTGCGCGACGTTCAGGGAGGGATCGTCCGATGCGGACGATTGCAGCGCGAGCTGGACGACCAGCGCCAGCGTTGCGCCGGCGGCCGCGATGCCGATCCGGCGGCTATAGCCCTGACGGCTGAAATCGCCGCCAAGCACGGCCACGATGGCGAGCAAGGCCATAACGATGTTGAGCAGGGGCGTGGTCAGCCGGGCATTGGCCTCGGCCAACAAGGCGTCGGCTTGCTTGTTCTGGAAGTAATCCTTCCGGTCCACGAAAAACAGCTCGTGCAGGTACTTGTCCGACGCCTTGAGGATCAGTTCGGCGTCTTCCTTCATGAAATCGGTAAGGTCGAACATGTACTGGTCGAACTCGAGGATCGAGAGCTGGCCTTCATTGTCGAGCTGCTGGCTGAGCGCGTCGCGCAGCAGCAGGCTCGGGCGACCCTCGACCGAGACGAGCGCAGCGGAGCGGGCAAGGATATCGGTTGGATAATCCGGGTCCGTCATATCGGAGATGAGCACGCCGCGCAGTTCGCCGCCTACCTGCTCGCGCGCATAGAAGGTCAGCCGTTCACCATTGGTTGTGAACTGGCCGGGCCGGATGAGCGCGGCGGCCAGGTCAGCGCGGGCGACGGCAACGGCCTCACGCATGGTGCGCTGGGAGGCGGGCTGGACCCACAGGTTCACGGCGAGGTGCATCACCGCGCAGGCAAGCGCGAGCCGCAGGATCGGCGAGGCGACCTGCCAGCGCGTCATGCCGGCGGCCTGCGCGACGACGATTTCAGAATCCTTGTGGATACGGTTCAGCGACCAGACTGCGCCGACAAAGATGGCCAGCGGCATAAGCAGCGCCACAATCTGCGGCGAGCCGAGCACCACAATGTAAAGGTATGTCAGAGCCGATTGCCGGTTCTCGAGGATCAGGTCGGTGCGCGACAAGCCCTGCGCAAGCAGGGCCATCAGCACGAGGCTGCCGACGATGATCACCACCGCCTGAAAGACTTGACGGAACATATGAGCCTGGATTTTCGTCATGACCGGGCGGGGTGCGACACTCTATCGGGGAAAAACAGGCGGTTAGGAGCTGTGAATTCCCTTGCTAACGAGTTGCGCTTGGCGCGTCGATGCTTAGTTTCCGCTGCAAACGGAGTTTCCACACATGAAAATCACTTTCGCAGAAAGCGCCAAGACCGATATCGCGGCGTTCATCGTCGATGATGACGGCCGGCTTCCGGACGCTGCTGGCGCGCTCGACAAGGCCAGCGGCGGCCTGCTCTCGGAGGCGCTGGACGGCGGACGGTTCGACGGCAAGACCGGCCAGCAGGCCCTTGTGGTGCTGCCGAAAGGGCTCGATGCCCGCCGGGTGCTTCTGCTGGGCGGCGGCAAGCCGAAGAAGCGCGACAACCGCGCGCTCGAACATCTCGGCGCGAACCTGGTCAAGGCGATCGGCTCCAGCGGCTTCAAAACGGCCTCTATCGTCGCCGGGGATGCCGAATCAGCGGCGCGGGTCGCGGTGGGCGCCAAGCTCGCTGCCTATCGTTTCGATACCTATTTCACCAAACTGAAGCCGGACCAGAAGCCGAGCCTCTCTGGGCTCACGGTCATCTCCGTCGATCCGAAGGCTGCGAAGGCCGCTTTCGGCCCGCTCGATGCGGCGACGGATGGCACTTATCTGGCGCGCGACCTCGTGAACCTGCCGCCGAACGACCTCTATCCCGAATCGTTTGCCGCGAAAGTGAAGGAACTCGAGCCGCTCGGTCTTGAAGTCGAAATCCTCGGCGAAAAGCAGATGACGAAGCTCGGCATGGGGGCGCTGCTCGGCGTCGGGCAGGGCTCGGTGAAGGAAAGCCAGCTCGGCATCATCAAGTGGAATGGCGGCAGGCCGGGCGACAATCCGGTGATCCTCGTCGGCAAGGGCGTGTGCTTCGACACCGGCGGCATTTCGCTGAAGCCCGGCCCGAACATGGAGAACATGCGCGGCGATATGGGCGGCGCAGCGGCCGTGACCGGCACGATGCGCGCGCTCGCGCAGCGAAAGGCGAAGGTCAACGTGATCGGCCTGATCGGCCTTGTCGAGAACATGCCTGACGGCAATGCGATCCGCCCCGGCGACATTCTTCACTCGGCCTCGGGCCAGACCATCGAAGTTCAGAACACGGACGCCGAAGGCCGGCTCGTGCTGTGCGATGTGCTCTGGTACGCGCAGGAACACTTCAAGCCGAAGGCGATCGTAGACCTCGCCACGCTGACCGGCGCGATCATTGTCTCGCTCGGCCATCACCATGCGGGCATGTTCACGGACTCGGACGACCTCGCCGCAGAACTGACCAAGGCGGGCCTTTCCGAAGGCGAGCGCGTTTGGCGCCTCCCGCTTGGCGCGGAGTATGATGTGCAGATCAAGTCCAAGTTTGCCGACATGCGCAATATTGGCGGACCAGCGGCGGGCTCGATCACGGCGGCGCAGTTCCTCAAGCGCTTCGTCAAGGACGGCGTGAAATGGGCCCACCTTGATATCGCCGGCGTTGCCTGGGTCGAGGGCGAGAAGGCCCCGACCGATCCGAGCTGGGCTTCGGGTTATGGCCCGCGCCTGCTGAACAAGTGGATCATGGATAACTATGAGTGAGGCCATCCGGCCGGAATGGTGGTTCTACCACCTCTCGCGCACCGCGCTTGAGGTGGCAGCCCCGCCGCTGATGCAGAAATGCCTGGACGCGGGATGGCGCGTGCTCGCTGTCTCGCCGGACATGGAGCGGCTCGCAAAACTCGACGCGGCGCTGTGGATATTTGATGACGCGTCGTTTCTGCCACACGGTCAGGCCGAGGCGCCGGGACTGGACGCTGCGCGCCAGCCGGTGCTGCTGTCGGCAAAGCTGAAGAATTCCAACAATGCCGACGCGCTGGTGCTGATGGATGGCACCGATGCGCCGGTGGAGGCACCGTTCCGGCGCTGCATGGTGATCTTCGAAGACGGCGACAAAGGCGCGCGGGCGCGGGCGCGCGAGCAGTTCAAGGCGGCAAAGGATTCGGGGCTGGTGACGCGCTACTTCCAGCAGACGTCCGCAGGCGGATGGCAAGAGGCGGGGGTTTAGGCCTTCTTCAAAAACTCGGCCTTAAGGCCCATTGCGCCCATGCCGTCGATCTTGCAGTCGATGTCATGGTCGCCTTTGACAAGGTGGAAGTTCCTGGCCCTGGTGCCGCGCTTTACGACGAGGGATGAGCCCTTGACCTTCAGGTCCTTGATTACGGTGACGCTGTTACCATCCGTGAGCGGATTACGGGCGCAATCCTTGATCACTTTCGCGGTTGTGGCCGGCGCCTGGGCCCATTCATGCCCGCATTCGGGGTGGATGAGCATCGCGCCGTCTTCATAGGTCAGAACGGATTCGCATTCAGGGCGGCGGGAAGGTCTTTCATCCCTTCGGTTTCAGCATCAGCTGCGAGCATCTGAACAGCGCCATGCGCTTGCCCTTGTCGCTCGTCAGTTCGCAGTCCCAGACCTGCGTGGTGCCGCCGACATGGACCGGAATGGTTTTCGCCAGGACGCGGCCTTCCAGGAGAGTGGAGAAGAAGTTGGTCTTGAGTTCGATCGTGGTGAAGCCGGTGGCGCCGTCCTTGAGATTGGCGATGGTGGAATAGCCGCAAAGTGAGTCGGCGAGCGTGACGAGACTACCGGCGTGAAGGAAGCCGTTCGGCGCATGATGGTGGCGCTGGATGTCGAAATAGCCCTCGAACCCATCGCGCGCGGCGCGCGTCACGACCATGTTGATATGGCCCGGCAGGGTGCCTTCGCTGCGAGCGTTGAAAGCCTCCGGCGTGATCAGTCTGTCCGGCATAAGGTAAGTCATCGCGCTTCTCCGTTCTGTTTCGGAACTCTAACGATCGTGCGCGCGGCGTTCAAGTCATGCGCGGCGTGCTTTGACTTCGGTTCTCTTCCAAGTAAATGTTGATCCAGCCGACTTTGCTGAGGAGCCGCCACTGAGCGTCCGCGACACGTCTCCCCCGATCACCAATCTCCGAGCTGTCGCCATTCTTGATGCGGCCGAGGCCGAATTCAGTGTTCACGGATTTGATGGCGTCACGTTGCGAACCATCGCCCAACGGGCGGGTGTCGATGTCGCGCTGCCGCACTATTATTTCACGTCGAAAGACAAGCTGTTCGTGAAGGTGTTCGAGCGGCGCGCGAAAGAGCTGAACGCATGGCGCGAGGCGGCGCTGAACGACGCGCTCGAGGCGGCCCACCCCCGCGCGCCGACCGTCGAGGCGATCGTGCGTGCGTATCTCGAGCCGCTGCTGAAGGGCGCGCATCTCGCCGATCCAGGCTGGAAGAATTATTACGCGCTGATCGCCTATGTGAACAACACGCCGGGTTGGGGCGGGCGGCTGATGGCGACGCATTTTGATCCGCTGATACGCAAGTTCCTCGACGCACTTCGCCTCGCCATGCCTGGCATGCAGGAACAGGATCTGTTCTGGGGTTATCATTGTCTGTCCGGCGCCCTGACGCTTGCCTTCGCCCAGACGGGGCGGATCGACGAATTGTCCAGTGGTCTGGTCCTGTCGCGTGACCTTGATGAGGCGTGTGAGCATATGGCCCGGTTCATGACGGGGGGATTCGAGACCTCCCGCCGCGGCGCGCCCGCCGCCCGCGCCAAGCCTGCCAGTGCCAAGCTGGCAACTCGCAAGGCGGCCAAACCCGCCCGTCAGAAGAGTACGGCCTGACCGGCTCCCGTTTGAGGGCGTAGCGGTTGCGGCGGCGGCGGCGGCCAGCTATAGGCCGCGCGAACCCCCAACTCCCAGATTCAGGAAGCTCCCATGGCCGTACAGCGCACATTCTCCATTATCAAACCGGACGCCACCGAGCGTAACCTGACCGGCGCCATCAATGCAGTCATCGAGAAAGCCGGCCTGCGCGTCATTGGCCAGCGCCGCATCCACATGACCCGCACTCAGGCCGAACGCTTCTACGGCGTGCACCGCGAGCGCCCGTTCTTCGGCGAGCTGGTCGACTTCATGGTTTCCGGCCCGGTCGTTGTTCAGGTGCTTGAGGGCGAAGATGCGGTCACGAAATACCGCGACGTGATGGGCGCCACCAACCCGGCCCAGGCCACTGACGGCACGATCCGCAAACTGTTCGCCAAGTCGATCGGTGAGAACTCGGTGCACGGTTCGGACTCGGCCGAGAACGCCGCGCTCGAGATCGCGCAGTTCTTCTCGGAAGCCGACATCGCCGGCTAAGGCCGCCGGACCCTGACCATCAAAGAAGCCCGCCCGGGTCAACCGGGCGGGCTTCTTTTTCTGTGTCGAACCGGCGGCGTTCAGCCGCGCGGCGTCTGCTTGAGCTTCTTGGTCATCGAGTCGATCTTGGCGATCAGCTTGTCGGCCGAGCCATTATTGTCGTCCAGCAGCGCGATGAATTGTGCGCGCTGTTCGATCCCGAGCCAGATCAGGTTGCCATCCGAGTTCAGGGCGACATCCACCACCTGGTAGCTGCCTTCCTTGCCCTGAACGCGCCAGCGTACGTCCATTTCCTTACCGTCCTTGCGTTTAATCACGGTGTTGACGATCGAGTCGGTCGGCGAGCGGTCCACCGAGCTTTTGACGACGACGGCTTCGCCGCGATAGGCGTCTAGCTGGGCTTCGTACACGGCCAGCGCATAGTTGCGGAACGCCTTGCGATAGCGGGTGAGCTCGTCCTGGGTGAACCGGCGGGCATACTTGCCGATCACGAAGTTCGAGACCGCGTCGATGTCGGTGAATTTGTCCATGTAGGCATTGAATGTCGCCGTGCGCTCGGCGGCCGTCAGCTTCGGGTTGTTGAGTGTGCTGAGCGCCTCGCTGGCATTCTTCTGAACATAGGCTTCGGTGCGCGCGTCCGCAAAGGCGGGCAGGGCGAGGGCCGCAACCAGGGTCGCGGCAAGCGTAGATCGGATCAGGTTTTTCAAGAGCAGATTCCTTTTTCGCGCGGCGCCAGTTTACTCTTCAAATTCGTCAAAATCTGGGAGATCTTCGTACGCATCGGCCTCATTCACTTTTCCATTAGCGATCGCTGCCTGACGCTGAGATGAATAAATCCGGCGGAGCGCGACGTAGGGTTCGGGTTGGGAGTTCAATGCTTCGATCTGTTCATCGAAGCGCACACGGGCGTTGAGCCCGCCGATGAGGCCCATGCCTGCCTGGACAGCGACATCGGTATCATCGTCATTGTCGATCTGGACCCAGGTCAGCGGGTCAACCGCGCGGTCCACGCCTGCGCCGATCAGGTCGCGCGGCGTGGTCGGGCCGAGCAAGGGCAGAACCAGGAAGGGGCCGCTCCCGATCCCCCATACGCCGAGCGTCTGGCCGAAATCTTCCGAATGGTCCTCGAAGCCAAAGTGTTCCGCCGCGTCCCAGAGGCCGAGGAGGCCCACTGTCGTGTTCAGCGTGAAGCGGGCGGCGGTGGTGCCGGCGCGGGACGGCTCGGCCTGCAGCAGGTCGTTGGCGAAGATGACCGGGCCGCCGAGATTGTCGAGGAAATCGCTGGCGCGGTCCCGGGCGAACGCCGGCGTGACGGTCTTGTAGGCCATGGCCGCCGGGCGGAGGGCATATTTGTCGACCCCGTTGTTCAGGGCGAACATCTGCCGGTTAAAGCCCTCATACGGGTCGGCGATTTCGCCGGGACCTTGGGCAGGGGCAGTCGCGCACGCCGATACGGCGAGTGAGGCCAAGGCGGCGCTGGCAGCATGTTTCATAGGAGAGTTTCCTGAGGCAACGGCGGATACATGGAGTTAAGGTGCAAAAGGTTCAACGGGCTCGCGACGCAACTCGGCAAGGTAGCGAGAATTTGATGCCACCGTCTTAATTCAGCAATGGGTGGTCATGGCGGTTGTCCGGTGAGAAGCCGGTTGCCAGATCATATAAATGGATGTTTATATGTCTGGCATGAGCCCGGTCGAAGATCTTCTCGAGAAACTGAAAGCCGCCGGTGAGCCAACCCGGCTGCGCTTGCTCGCGCTGCTGCGCGATCATGACCTTTCGGTGGGCGAGCTGGTTCAGGTGCTCGGGCAGAGCCAGCCGCGACTGTCGCATCATCTCAAGAACCTCTCCGAAGCGGGCCTGGCCGAAAGGTTGCCGGAAGGGGCGTTTGTTTTCTACCGCGCGGCGCGGTCCGGGGCGGGGCTGGCGTTTCTGGACCCGCTGTTCCAGCAGGTCAGCCCCGACGCGCCCGAGTTTCAGGAAGACCGGGACAAGTTGCGGGATGTGATGCTGGCGCGCGCGGCCTCGGCGGAGACCTACTTTTCCAGCATCGCGGAGAACTGGGACTCGCTGCGGGCGCTGCATTTTCCGAACGAGGCAATCGAGGACACATTGCTTGAACTCGCCGGGAGCGGGCCGCACCGGCGCGTGGTGGATTTCGGCACGGGCACTGGCCGGATGCTGTTGCTCTTTTCCGGGCTGGCAGTTGAGGCTGAGGGCATCGATTTCAGTCATCGGATGCTGACCATGGCGCGGGCCAATCTGGAGCGTGCGGGCGTGAGCAACAGCCGAGTGCGGTTTGGCGATGTGTCGGCCGCGCCTTTCGAGAATGCCTCGGCCGATCTCGTGATCGTGCACCAGGTGCTGCATTACCTCGATGCGCCGGGCGATGCCATTGCCGAGGCGGCGCGCATCCTGATGCCGGGCGGAAAGCTGCTGGTGATCGACTTTGCGCCGCATGATCTTGAATTCCTGCGGGCTGAGCATGGTCACCGCCGGCTTGGCGTGCGCCATGACGCCTTGTCCGAATGGGCGTACGCGGCAGGGCTGAAGCTCGAGGCGCCGCGGTCGTTTGATCCACCGGCGCCGGATGCGCCCGGCCTTACAGTCAACATCTGGCGGGCGATCAAGCCTTCCATCGCCAAAGCGAGGGCGGTATGATCCGCACACTGACACAATCTGACCGCAACGCCGAGCCGCTGCGCGTCTCGTTCGAGTTCTTTCCGCCAAAAAGCGAAGCGATGGCGACGCGGCTTTGGGATACCGTCAAAAGGCTGGAGCCGATGGCGCCGGATTTCGTGTCCGTGACTTATGGTGCAGGTGGCTCGACGCGTGAGCGAACACACGACACCGTGCGCCGGATTGCGGCGGAGACGTCGCTGCGCCCGGCGGCGCACCTGACCTGCGTTTCGGCGACGAAAGAGGAAGTGCTGGCGATTGCCGAAGCCTACTGGCAGGCCGGCGTGCAGCATATCGTGGCGCTGCGCGGCGATCCGCCGGCGGGCATGGGCACGAAGTATGAGCCGCATCCGGGCGGGTTCCTGGACTCGGTCGATCTCATCCGTGGGCTGAGGGCGCACCGGCCAGAGCTTGGAAAGTGTTTCGAGATTTCGGTCTCCTGCTATCCGGAGCTGCATCCCGAGAACCAGGGCTGGAGTGCGGAGATTGCGTTTCTGAAGGCGAAGCAGGATGCGGGCGCCGACCGGGCGATCACCCAGTTCTTTTTCGAGCCCGAGGTCTATTTCGAGTTCCTGGAGCGCGCGCGGACGGGCGGCGTGACGCTGCCGATTGTGCCGGGCATCATGCTGCAGCCGAACTTCACCGGCCTGAAGCGCATTTCGGCGTTGTGCGGCGCGACCGTGCCGCATTGGCTGGAGCGGCTCTATGAGGGCCTCGAGGAAGATGACGAGACGCGCGATCTCGTGACAGCGACCGTAGCGGCAGAGCTTTGCCACAAGCTGCATGAGCGAGGCGTGCGCGACTTCCACTTCTATACGCTGAACCGGGCAAGCCTCGCACTTTCAACGTGCCGGCTGCTGGGCCTCAAGCCCCAATCCACAAAGGCGGCATGATCATGGACGCGATGACAAGAGTTCCCGCACTTGAAGCCGAAGCGGCGAAGCGCATCCTGATCCTTGATGGCGCGATGGGCACGATGATCCAGACGTATTCGCTCAACGAAGAAGACTTCCGTGGGCAGAGGTTTGCGGACTGGGCCTCGCCGCTGCGCGGGAATAATGACCTGCTCAACCTGACGCGGCCGGACATTATCGCAGCCATCCATGCGCAGTATTACGAGGCCGGCGCGGATTTCGTCGAAACAAACACGTTCAGCGCGACGACGATCGCGATGGCGGACTACCGGATGGAAGCGCTGGCGGATGAGATCGCTGCGGAGGGGGCGCGGATTGCGCGCGAGGTGGCGGACAGGCTAGAGGCGGAGGATGGCAAGCCGCGCGGCGTGCTGGGGGCGATCGGGCCGACGAACAAGACGCTGTCGCTGTCGCCGAAGGTCAGTGATCCTGGCTACCGGGATGTGACGTTCGACCAGGTGCGCGAGGCCTATGCGGCGCAGGCGCGGGCGATGGCGCCGTTCATCGACATGTTCCTGATCGAGACGGTGTTCGACACACTGAATGCCAAGGCGGCGATCAAGGCGCTGATCGATCTGCGTGAGCAGGAAGGGATTGATCTGCCGATAATCATATCGGGCACGATCACGGATGCTTCCGGCCGGACGCTCAGTGGGCAGACAGCCGAGGCGTTCTGGAACTCGGTGCGCCATGCACGGCCCTGGGCAATCGGCCTCAACTGCGCGCTCGGCGCTGACCTGATGCGCCAGCATATCGCGGCCATATCGCGCGTGGCCGATACGCGCGTGATTGCTTATCCGAATGCTGGCCTTCCGAACGCGTTCGGCGCCTATGACGAGACGCCGGGCCAGACGGCGGTGCATCTTGGCGAGTGGGCGAAGAGCGGGCTGGTCAATGTGCTCGGCGGGTGTTGCGGCACGACGCCGCCGCATATCGCGGCGATTGCGGGCGCAGCTAAGGGCAAGGCGCCGCGCACGGTGCCGGTGCTGAAGCCGGCGCTGAGACTGTCCGGGCTCGAACCGTTTGAAGTGGCGTCCTGATGGGCGCTGAGGTTCGCAGCGGCGACCTGTTTGTGTTCTACGGCCTCCTGAAGCAGGGGGCCGCAGGCGCGCCGCCATGGCTGGACCTTGCGGGTGCGGGTACGTTCGGGACGCCGTGCCGGTTTCGCGGACGGATGGTGGATCTGGGCGGCTTTCCGGGCGTGGTGGCGGGAGATGTGCTGTGCCACGGACTGCGCTGGCGCGTGCGCGATGCCGGCATCGTGCCGGAGATGGACGACTTCGAGGATTTGACGGATGATCCGGTCAAGTCGCTCTACTGGCGTGGGCTGGTGACTTTGCGCGATGATGCCGGGGCGGCGACGGGCGAAGACGCTTGGGTCTACTGGTTTAATCAGTCCGTGGACGGATATCCGCCTGTTGTGGATGGAAACTGGCCGCTGGATGCGGGGAAAACAAGAAAATGACGAACTCCTCCCAGAGCTTCATCAATATCGGTGAACGCACGAACGTCACCGGCTCGGCCGTGTTCCGGAAGATGATCACCGATGGCCGCTATGGCGACGCCGTCGAGGTCGCGCGCCAGCAGGTGGAGAGCGGCGCGCAGGTCATCGACGTCAACATGGACGAAGGGATGCTGGACGGCGTCCTCGCCATGACAACCTTCCTGAACCTGATCGCGGCGGAGCCCGACATTGCGCGCGTGCCGGTGATGATCGACTCCTCCAAATGGGAGGTAATCGAGGCCGGCCTGAAATGTGTGCAGGGCAAGGGCATCGTCAATTCGATCTCGATGAAAGAAGGCGAGGCTAAGTTCATTGAGCAGGCGCGGGCGTGCCTGTCTTACGGCGCCGCCGTTGTCGTGATGGCGTTTGACGAAGTCGGGCAGGCCGATACCGCGGCGCGCAAGATAGAGATCTGCCAGCGGGCCTACCGCATACTGACGCAAGAGGTTGGTTTTGCGCCGCAAGATATCGTCTTTGATCCAAACATCTTCGCGGTGGCGACAGGGATCGAGGAGCATAACAATTACGCGCTGGACTTCATTGAAGCGGCGAAGGTCATCCGCGAGATCTGCCCTGGCTGCCATATCTCGGGGGGGCTTTCGAACGTGTCGTTCAGCTTCCGCGGTAATGAGCCCGTGCGCCGGGCGATGCATTCCGTGTTTCTCTATTATGCGATCCCGGCTGGCATGGACATGGGCATCGTGAATGCCGGTCAGCTTGACATTTATGATGACATCGAGCCGGAACTGCGCGCGCGTGTCGAGGACGTGATCCTCAATCGCCGGGCGGACGCGACCGACCGGCTGCTGGAGATTGCCGAACGGTTCAAGGGTCAGAAGGGCAAGACGCAGGAGAAGGACCTCTCCTGGCGCGAGGCGCCCGTGGCCAAGCGACTTGAGTATGCGCTGATCCACGGTATCTCGGAGTTCATTGATCTGGATACGGAAGAAGCGCGCCTCGCCGTAGAGCGTCCGCTCCATGTGATCGAAGGACCGCTGATGGACGGCATGAATGTCGTCGGAGACCTGTTCGGGTCGGGCAAGATGTTCCTGCCGCAGGTGGTGAAGTCGGCGCGGGTGATGAAGCAGGCGGTGGCCTGGCTTGAGCCCTTCATGGAAGAGGAAAAGAAGCGCCTCGGCACCGAGGCGAAGTCGAACGGCCGCGTCCTGATGGCGACCGTGAAGGGGGATGTGCACGATATCGGCAAGAATATTGTCGGCGTGGTGCTTGCCTGTAACGGTTATGACATCATCGACCTGGGCGTGATGGTGCCGGCCGAAAAGATCCTCGACATAGCGGTGCGTGAAAAGGTGGATATCATCGGCCTTTCGGGCCTGATCACGCCCAGCCTTGACGAGATGGTGTATGTGGCGAGTGAGATGCAGCGGCGCGGCATGACGCAGCCTTTGCTGATCGGCGGGGCGACGACGAGCCCGGCGCATACGGCGGTGAAGATTGATCCCGTGATCCGCTGCGCGCCTGTGATCCATGTCGCCGATGCGAGCCGCGCGGTAGGCGTGGTCTCGACCCTGCTGAACGAGGACGATAAGCCGGCGCTGATCGCGCAGACGCGGGCGCGCTACGAGCGGATGCGCGAGGCACGCAAGGATGGTCCGCCCAAGGCGCGTTTGCCGCTGGCGGTGGCCCGCAAGGCGGCGTTCCGGCCGGATTGGGCGGGCTATGCGGCGCCGAAGCCGACTTTCACCGGTGCGCGCAGTTTCAAGGATATCGATCTGGCGACGCTGGCGCGCTACATCGACTGGACGCCTTATTTCTCGGCCTGGGACCTTGCGGGGCATTATCCGGAAATCCTGCAGGACCCGGTGGTCGGCGAGGCGGCGCGGGGCCTCTGGCGCGATACCGAAGCGATGATGCAGCAGCTGATCGGCGAGGCCTGGTTCAGGCCGAAAGCGGTGGTCGGCTTCTGGGGCGCCAATGCGGTGGGCGACGACATCCGGCTTGAGACCGGTGATACGTTCTTCACGCTCCGCCAACAGATGAAAAAGGATAATGAGCGCGCGAACTATGCGCTGTCGGATTTTGTTGCGCCGGAAGGCGAGGACTGGATTGGCGGGTTCTGTGTGACGGCTGGCCCGGAAGCGGATGTCATTGCTGAAGACTTCAAGGCCAAGGGCGATGATTATTCCTCGATCATGTGCAAGGCGCTGGCGGACCGGTTTGCCGAAGCGATGGCGGAATACATGCACGAGCGCGTGCGCAAGGAACTCTGGGCCTATGCGCCCGATGAGGCCCTTACAACGAATGAGCTGATCGGCGAGAAGTATTGCGGCATCCGTCCGGCGCCGGGCTATCCCTCGCAGCCTGAGCATACGGAGAAGGCGACGCTCTTCCGGTTGCTCGATGCGGAGAAGCACATCGGCGTGTCGCTGACGTCGAGCTATGCGATGAGCCCTGCCGCGTCCGTATCCGGACTGTATCTCGCGCATCCGGACGCGATCTACTTTGCGCTTGGGCGTATCGAGCGCGATCAGGTGGAAGATTATGCGCGGCGCAAGGGATGGGACATCAAGAAGGCCGAGCGCTGGCTGGCGCCGGTGCTGAATTATGATCCTTACGTGCTGGTCGAGGCCTGAGGGGCTCTCCCCTAGTGACGCAGCCCCGAGTCGGGCTAGACCGGCGCAGAGCCAACTTGGCCGAGACGGAGCGCCACATGCCGAAAGCCCGCTTGCGAAGCGAGAACGCGAAGATCATCGCGACGCTTGGGCCGCGCAGCCGCTCGCTGAAGGAAATCCGGGCGCTGGCGGAGGCGGGCGCGGATGTGTTCCGGCTGAATTTCTCGCATGGAAGCCATGAAGATCATCGCCTGACACTTGAAATGGTGCGCAAGGTCGAGGGCCTGGTTGGCCGCCCGCTCGCGGCGATGGCGGACCTGCAGGGGCCGAAGGTCCGCGTTGGGAGTTTTCCCGGCGGCGAGATGAAAGTCGCGTGGCGCAGCGAATATCCGCTGGTGGCGGCGGCGACTACCGACGCTTCCGGCACGATCCCCGTGCCGCACAAAGCGATCCTCGACCAGCTGGCCGTCGGCGACACGATCCTCGTGGATGACGGCAAGCTGATCTTCACGGTGATGGCGGCCGGCGCTGCGCCGCGTGTTCGGGCCGATGTGCCGGGCAAGATTTCCGACAAGAAGGGCTTCACGGTGCGCGGCAAGGCGTTGCCGGTGAAGGCGCTGACTGACAAGGACAAAACGGACCTCGAATTCGCGCTGTCGATCGGCGTGGATATTGTGGCGCTGTCTTTTGTGCAGTCGGTGTCCGATATCTCTATGACGAAGGCGATCATCCGGGGCCGGGTCCCGCTGATTGCAAAACTGGAAAAGCCGGCCGCGCTCGGTGAGCTGCGCGAGATCATCCACGCAGCGGACGGGGTGATGGTGGCGCGGGGCGATCTGGGGGTCGAGTACCCGCCGGAGGAAGTGCCGGTGATCCAGCGCCGAATCATCCGCGCTGCGCGCGCGGCCGGGCGGCCGGTGATCGTGGCGACGCAGATGCTGGAATCGATGATCGAAAATTCGGCGCCGACGCGGGCCGAGGCGTCGGATGTCGCGACCGCGATCTATCAGGGTGCGGACGCTGTGATGTTGTCGGCGGAGACGGCGGTGGGCCGGCATCCGGCGACGGCGGTAGCGATCATGTCGCGCATTATCCGGGCGACCGAGAATGCCGAGGACTATCGCAGGTCGCTGCTACAGTTCGACGGGGATTCGACGGAAACCAGCGCCATCGACGTGATCGCCAAGACGGCCACCGAAATGGCGGAAGCGGAGGGTGCGGCCGCGCTGGCCTTGCGCACGGGGGCCTTCGAACGGCTCGCACGGTTTGCGCGCGTGCGGGGCACGACACCTATACTCTATGGCTCTATGGACGAGAGCCGCGTGCGACAGGCGTGTCTGCTCTGGGGCGTGCATCCGCAGAAGCTCGATGCAGCAGTCGAGAATTGGTACCGCGCATTGATGAAGGCTGCCGGGCTTGATGGGCGTGTAGCCTATGCGCGTTGGGCCGGAGACGACACGCGCTTTGCCTGGGAGATTGGTATTGGCAAGGGCCTCGATGGCAAGCCGATCACTGGCGTATGATCAGCTGTCCCTGACGGAATTCGTAGGAGTCGAGCTGGCCGAGGAAGGTCATGCCGAGCAGGGACTGGTCGAGTTCCGTACGCAGGACCATGGCTTCGACGTTCTCGACTTTGACTTTGCCGATGCGGATGCTTTCGATCATCACCGGCGCGCCGTAGGTGACGCCGCCGGCGGTCCGGATCTCGGCGTCGAAGTCGAGCTGCTCCGGCTTGAGGCCAAGCCGCTGGGCATCGAGATAGGTAAGGGCGACGATACTGGCGCCGGTATCCACGAGGAATTCGATCTGGGTGCCTCTCACGTCGGCCCGGGTCCAGAAATGGCCGTCGGCTTCCTGGTCGATGAAGGCCGAGCGCGATCCGGGTGCCTGAGCGGGCGCCTGGGTGGCGACCGCCATGGTCGGGGGCTCCGGTTCAGCGGCGTGGTCCTCGAATTTCGGGGCAAGCCCGAAAGCGATCGTCATCGCAATGGCGACGGCGGCAAACATCACGAAGAAGAGGTTTCGCACGGCCATCGATCAGCGCTTCCCGATGGCTTCGAGATGGGCGATGCGCTCCGGCAGGCAGGCGATCACGTCGTCACGGGCTTCGGGGGTCATCTGCACCCAGCGGCCGATTTCCGGCAGCGTGCGGCCACAGCCAAGGCAATAGCCGGTCTGGCCGTCGACGGCGCAAACCTTGATACACGGGGTCTTGATGGGTGCGATGGGCATTGAAACAGCGATACCGGAAGCAGAACGAACAACCAGTATGGCACAAACGGCGTAATAAATCCTTGCCGGACAGGCCCCAGAATCTTTGATATTAAAGGGAATGCGCCCCTGAACTGCGCACGGAGTATGCTGACTTGAGCGAAACTGCTGCCCAGAAATCACCGCTGTCGGACGCCCGCGAGCTGATTCTCAAGCCGGTCGAGGCCGACGGCGTATCCGGAAAACGGGTCCGCGAGGCGCTGATGGGCATGGGCCGGGAGGGCGATTTTGGCCGCCTCGGCGAGGCCGCAGAATGGCTCGCCCGCTGGCAGCGCCGGTTTCCGCCGCGCATCGAGAAGCCGACGCTCGCCATCTTTTCGGGTTCGCACGGCATTGTTGAGGCCGGCGTATCGCTTTCCAGCAATGTTGATACCCAGGCGCACATCAAGGCGCTGACGGAAGGGCGCGCGCCCCTGTCAGCGATTGCGGCGCAGGTCGGCGCCAATGTACGCGTGTTCGAACTCGCGCTGGACCGGCCGACCCCGAGCATCGCTAAAGAAGCGGCGATGACCGAACGCGAATGCGCCGCGACGATCGCCTACGGGTTTGAAGCGGTCGAAGACCAGCCTGACTTGCTGGCAATTGCCGTTTCCGGCGCCGGGGTCGGCACCGCAGCGGCAGCGGTTGCCTGCGCGCTGTATGGCGGCTTACCGGACTACTGGGTGCGGCCAAGCGCCCAGACGCCGGCCAGCCTGTCGGACAAGCGAAGCCTTCTGGTGTCGGATGCCTTGCGTCTGCACCGGGGACATTTGTCTGATCCACTCGAGGCGCTGCGCTGTCTCGGGGGAAGGGAACTGGCCGCTTGTGTGGGCGCCATCATCGCGGCGCGCCATCAGAGCATTCCGGTTCTGCTCGACGGGTTTGCCACGACGATTGCGGCCGGTGTGGTGCATGCGGTTTCGCCATCGGCGGTGAGCCATTGCCTGGCGGCCCACATCACGCAGCGGCCGGCGCATGAAGCCGCGCTTGAGCGCATCGGACTTGCGCCGCTGCTCCAGTTGCAGTTCCAAACGGGTGGCGGTCTGGGTTCAGCGACCGCGATTGGCGTACTGAAAACCGCCTGCGCGCCCTTTATTGCCAAGCCCGCGAGCCATTAACGCAAGGTCAGTGCGGCATTCTTTACGTTTACGTGTACGTCACCTTGCCAGTGCACGGTTTTGACTGACATAGAGGGGCCAAGAGGCACCCAGAGGCACCAGAGGACGACCCGCCATGAATCTTGATTTCACGCCTGAAGAAACCGCATTCCGTGACGAAGTCCGCGCGTTTATCCGCGACAATTATCCGAAAGAACTCTCGGGTATGGGATCGCGCGAAGACCTGACGCGCGAGCAGTTTCTCGGCTGGCACAAGATCCTTGGCAAAAAGGGCTGGTCCGCCCCGGCCTGGCCGCAAAAATACGGCGGCACCGGCTGGACCTCGACCCAGCGCTACATCTGGTCGGAAGAAAATGCGCGCATCGATGCCCTGATGCCGCTTCCGTTCGGCGTCTCGATGGTAGGCCCCGTCATCTATACGTTCGGCAGCGAAGAGCAGAAGGCGAAGCACCTTCCGGGCATCCTCGCCGGTGACGTCTGGTGGGCGCAGGGCTATTCCGAGCCCGGCGCCGGTTCTGACCTTGCCAGCCTCAAGACCACCGCCGTGCGTGATGGCGATCACTATGTGATCAACGGCCAGAAGACCTGGACGACGCTGGCCCAGCATGCGGACTGGGGCTTCTTCCTCTGCCGCACGGACCCCTCGGCCAAGTCGCAGGAAGGCATCAGCTTCATCCTCATCGACATGAAGACGCCGGGCATTGAAGTGCGCCCGATCCGTCTGATCGACGGCACGCACGAAGTCAACGAAACCTGGCTGACGGACGTCCGCGTGCCGGTCGAGAACCTCGTCGGCAAGGAAAACGAAGGCTGGACCTACGCGAAGTTCCTGCTCGCTCACGAGCGTTCGGGCATCGCCGGCGTGGCGCGTTCCAAGCGCGGCGTCGAGCGCCTGCGCTCCATCGCATCGTCCGAAACCATCGATGGCACGCCGCTGATCCTGAACGGCGACTTCTCCCGCAAGATCAGCCAGCTGGAAATCGATCTGACGGCGCTGGAGTTCACCGAACTTCGCACGCTCGCATCTGAAGCCCAGGGCAAAGGCCCGGGCCCGGAAAGCTCGATCCTCAAGATCAAGGGCACCGAGATCCAGCAGCGCCTGACCGAGCTGACGCTCGAAGCTGTCGGCAACTATGGCGCGCCGTATGCGCGCGGGATGGACGGCCACGGTGTCAACGACCTCGGCGTCGGACCGGAATACTCGAACTTCGCCGCCGACACTTATTTCAACATGCGCAAGACGTCGATCTATGGCGGGTCCAACGAGATCCAACGCAACATCATTACAAAGATGATCCTCGGCCTTTAAGGCCGGGGACACAGGGAGGGACCAGGCAATGGATTTCAACTTTACTGAAGAACAGACGATGATCCGCGACAGCCTCGCACGGCTGATCAAGGACCAGTATGACTTCGACACGCGCCGCAAGGTCATCGCCTCGAGCGAAGGCTGGCGACCGAAAATGTGGGCGCAGTTCGCCGAACTTGGCTTGCTCGCCGCGCCGTTCAGCGAAGAAGACGGCGGCCTCGGCGGCGGTCCGATCGACGCGATGGTCGTGATGGAAGAGTTCGGCAAGGGCCTCGTGATCGAGCCGTACCTGCAGTCGGTCGTGATCGGCGGCGGTTTCCTGAAGCGTGGGTCGGATGGTCAGAAGGCGGAGCATCTCGCCCCGATGATTGCCGGCGAGCGCGTGTTCGCCTTTGCCTATGCCGAGCCCAAAGGCCGCTACAACCTGGCGGACCTGGAGACGACAGCGACCAAAGACGGGGCAGGCTGGAAGATTTCCGGTCACAAGGCTGTGGTGGTGGGCGCGCCTTGGGCGAGCCACCTGATCGTCACGGCACGGACGGCTGGCGGCCGCCGTGACACCAAAGGCATCGGCGTATTCATCGTGGCGAAAGATGCCAAGGGCGTCACCACGCGGGACTACCCGACGGTTGATGGCCGCCGCGCCTCGGAAGTGCATTTCGACAACGTGTCGGTCGGTACGGACGCCGCAATCGGCGATGCTGGCAACGGCCTGCCGCTGATCGAGCGCGTGACCGATGAAGCGATCGCAGCGCTCTGTGCCGAGGCCTGCGGCGCGATGAAGGTCGCGCAGACGATGACGGTTGAATACTCGCGTACGCGCAAGCAGTTCGGCACCGCCATTGGCAAGTTTCAGGTGCTGCAGCACAAGATGGTCGACATGTTCATGGAGGCCGAGCAGTCGGTTTCGATGACCTACATGGCGTCGCTGAAGCTGGACGAGGATGACGTGACGCGGAAGAAAGCGGCTTCGGCAGCCAAGGTCCGCATCGGTCAGGCCGGACGCTTCGTCGGCCAGAACGCGATCCAGATCCATGGCGGCATGGGCATGACGGACGAGCTGGCCATCGGCCACTACTTCAAGCGCCTGACGATCATCGACTCCGAGTTCGGCAACGTCGATCACCACCTGAAGCGCTACACGGACCTTTCGGCAACTGAAGTTCTGGTCGCCGCCGAGTAGGCATCGTCAGTGAACGAATAATTCAGGCGGGGCTGGAGCGATCCGGCCCCGCTTCTTTATGACTTGGCGGCTTCGGCCAGCATCCGGTGAATGGTGGCTATGGCGTCGTCGTGCGAAAGCCGGGCCCGCGCGTGCTGGCGGGCGCCTTCGGAAAGTGCGAGGCGGCGCGGCCCATTACCGGCGAGGTCCAGGATTTCGGCGGCGAGTGCGTCCGGGCCGGGGGTTGAGACCACCAGATCATCCAGCACGTTGCCGAAGCCTTCAAGCGCCAGCGGATAGACGACGCAGGGCATGCCGAGGAGGAGGTATTCGGCTACCTTGATGCTGGTGCCGGTCGCGAAGCGTGTCGGGGCGATACCGATGGCGTTGGCGCCGCCGATGGTTTCGAGCGACTCGACGCGGCCTAGCACGTTCACGCCGGGCATGGCGGCGCGTGCAGGCGTGAGGGTCTTGCCGATCGAGCCGGCGATCCAGAAATCGAGCGCGGGCGCCGTGGCGCGGACCTTTGGCCAGACATCATCAAGGAAATGGTTCAGCGCTTCGGCGTTTCCGCCATGCACCGTGCCAATGAAAACGACGCGGGGCTCGCCGGTATTATCCGACGTCTGATAATCCGGTGCATCCGGCGGCACCCAGACCATCTGAACATCCGGCAAGTGCGGCTTCACCTTGGCGAGTTCGTTGGCTGAGATGAAGAATATGACGTCGCAAGCCGACAGCCAGCCGATTTCGGTGTCGAAGCCCGTTTCGTCAAAGTCGATCACTTGGCCGCCTTCGCGGAATCGCTCCGCGCGGTCGGAGAGCAGGTCGTGCATGAGGCAGGAGCGGATCGTTTTCGATTTGAGCTTCTTCAGTGCGGGTCCCATCGAGCTGTACTCGGCCAGCGTGATGGCAGAGGGGCTCGCATCGCAAGCGCGCGCGACGAGGGTTGCTTCCTGGTCGCTGATCTCCCGGCCGAGATAGCTGGGAATGGCAATTTCTGCGCCGAGCCGGCGGGCGGCCTCCTTGGCGAGGCGAATGGCGAACCGGGTCCAGATTCGCGGCGAGAGCGACCAGTAGTGGCTGCCGAACTTGATGGCGCCCGGCCAGAGGATGCTGGTCGTGAGGTTTGCGAGGCGCGGGTGAACGCTGGCCCAGGGGCGATTGCCGAAGGATTGCCAGGGCGCAAAGACGAGGCGCATTTCTGAGCCCGAGCGCCGGACCATTTTCATGAAGGTTTCGAGATAGGCGCAGTTGCCGGTTGCCATGTTGTCGAGCTGGCGCTGGACGAGAATGTCCATCACCGGGCGTTTCGAATCGGGTGTGGCGTGAGGTTCGGACATGACACTGTCTGCAAGAAGGGGTTCTCGCGGGCAATGCAAGTCCGCGGCCAAGGGGCAGGCGGTTTTCGCCGGAATCAGGCGGCGGCGCGGGTCGCCGGGGCACGGCGAGAGCCGCTTTCAGTTCGGCGAGTGCTTCTGCCACGTCATGACAGGCGGCCTGCAGTTCGCAGGCGTCTGACGACGGTGCGCCGCGGGGAAGGTTAAGGCTGAGGAAGGCGGCGCCTTGCTCAATCACGGCCAGATGAAAAGCGGCGGAGACAGGCCGGGAGTCCAGCCGGGATTGGCCAGGGTCAATTCAGAAAATACAATCCATAATAGAAAAAAACAGCAACTCGCGTAAAGTAAACTCGCATTGCGAGACTCTCGGCTTCGCGCCGAAGTTGGGCCGGGCCTCAGGCCTGCTTTGCCCACAGGGCTTCCAGGTCCCTCGCCATCGCTTGTGACGCGCGCGCGACGGGTTCCGGCACGCGGAAACCGACCATGGCTGTGCCTTCGAGCGAGCTCGTCTCGGACGGTTTGACCGGCCAACGGGCGCCCGCGATCAGATTCGCGCCGAGTTCGGCCAGAAGCTCGCCGAACTCAGATTCGCGCCCGTCCCGGAACAGCGGCAGCCAGAGCAGGACCATGCCCGTGGGCCAGCGCTTCAGCGCTTTTGGCGTCCAGAGGGCCAGCGCCTCGATGTCCCGGCGCGTCTCGTAGCTGGGGTCGGAGAGAACCACGATCTGTTCGTGTCCGCGCGGGGCAAGTTTCAGCGCGCCGGCATAGCCGTCGGTTTCCCGGACCAGGACCCGTGGATCGCCGCCGATGTTTTCTGTCAGCGCCTTGAACTCTGCCGGATGGCGCTCGAACAGAATGGCGCGTGCGGAGGCGGGAAGGCGGGCGAGGGCGAGGGCCGGCGAGCCGGGATAGTCCTTTTCCGTCCGTTCCCGGACGAGGCTGAGCCAGTCGCCAAAGCCAGGCGGGGCATCGCCTTTCAGCAGGGCGAGGATGCCGCTGTCGGCCTCGCCGCCCTTGCGGGCCTGCGGGCCGGTCAGGTCATATCGTCCGCGTCCGGAGTGCGTCTCGACGTAGAGGACGGGCCGGGGGCCGTTCGCCACACCGCGCAGCACAAGGTCCAGCACCGCGTGCTTCAGCACGTCGGCGCGGTTGCCCGCGTGAAAGCCGTGCTGGTAGGACAGCATCGCCGGTTACTGTCCGCCGAGGCTTTCCTTTCGGGCGGCTTCGAACTCGTTTCCGGCATACCAGGTGGGCCAGTCGGAGGACTTCGCGATATCGCGGCCGACCTGGAAGAGGGCCTGAATGTCTTCCTGGAAGCCGGTCAGGTCCCAATCGTCCGAGTATTCGTCCATCGGCTTGTGATAGCGCTCGGCCGTGTAAGCGGCTGCGGCGGCCTTGCCGGCAGCGACGCCGCCTTCGACCTTGTCCTCGCCGCCATCGGCGTAGAGCATCGGCACGCCCTTCTTGGCGAAGGAGATGTGGTCGGAGCGGTAGAAGTATCCGGCTTCCGGTGTCGGGTCTGGTTTGATCACGCGGCCCTGCGTGGTGAGGATCGCCGCGAGCCGGTCTTCGAGCTCCGAAGCGCCGTAACCGATGACCACCACGTCCTTCGTACGGCCGATGGGCAGGGCGCCGTCCATGTTGATGCCAGCCACGATCTTGTTGAGCGCAACGGTGGGGCTCTCGGCATAGTAGGCCGAGCCGAGCAGGCCGGATTCTTCGAGCGTGACGGCGAGGAAGATAGCTGAGCGGTCGATGGTTTCGGCTTTCATCGCTTCAGCGATTTCGAGCAGCGCCGCAGAGCCCGTCGCGTTATCGACGGCGCCGTTGAAGATGTCGTCGGCGTAGAAGTCTTCGCCTTCCTTGCCGGTCTTCTCACCCGTCTTCATGCCGAGGTGATCCCAGTGCGCCGTGTACAGAACGTATTCGTCCGGCTTGGTGGCGCCGGGCAGCAGGCCGACGACGTTGCGGCTCGAGAGCGCGTCGATGGTCTGGTTGATGGTGGCGCGCACCTTGAGGCCTTCAAGAGCAACCGGCGTGAAGCCGCTTGTGTTGGCGCCCGTCTTCTGGGCGGCGAAATCAAGACCGGCCTTGGTGAACATCTGCTCGGCCATCTCGCGCGTGATCCAGCCTTCGAGCATGGCGCGGTCTTCACCGCCGTTCGCGCGGACGAGATCAGACTGCGCGCCGGTCCAGGAGCCTGTGACGACATCCCACCCGTAAGCGGCCGCGTCGGTTTCGTGAACGATGAGGGCTGCAGTCGCGCCCTGACGGGCGGCTTCCTCAAACTTGTAAGTCCAGCGGCCATAATAGGTCATGGCCTTGCCCTTGAACATCGTCTCGTCGCCCGTGGCGAAGCCCGGATCGTTGACGAGGATGATCACGGTCTTGCCGGCATAGTCCTGGCCTGCGTAGTCGTTCCAGCCGAACTCGGGCGCGACGACACCGTGACCGACAAAGACAACGTCGGTGGGGTCGAACGAGACCTGATTGGCGTTCTGCCGCTTGGTCCAGTAGACGGCCTGCTCCTTGAAGCCGAGCGAGAGCTCATCCTGGTCGGGCCAGGTGACGATCAGTTCGGAGGTGGCCGGATCGACGGTCTGGTTCACCATCTTCACTTCCTGGAAGAAGGTGGCGTTATCGCCGCCGGGCTGCAGGCCGATGCGCGCCATTTCAGCGGCGATCCAGGCCGCGGACGCTTCGCCTGTCGGCGTGCCGGGGCCGCGGCCTTCGAATGTGTCATCTGCCAGCGTCTTGATCCGGATTGCGAGATCGGCGGCCGTGATTTCAGGCGTGGTCGCGTCCGGGAGGGGCAGCAGAAGCGCTTCGGCGGGGGGCGCCTGTTCGGCTTCTTTTGCTGACGTCGTTGTATTCGGGGTGCAGGCCGCAAGGGTGAGGGCGGCGGCGATAAAAAGGGAAAGGCGTTTGATCATGTCCGGGGTGCCCCACAGTTTGAATGGCCAGAGACCTGGCGCGTTGCCTGATTAGGCCGGGTCTCGCACGTCACGATTAGGTCATCAAGCGCGGGCAAGGCCATTTTCAGCGAGGCGGCGTGCGTTTGCGGTCTTGTCAGGTGGCGTTCAGCGGCAAAATCTATAATCCAAGACGGGAAGCGGCATTCCCAAGAGGTACCCGGGATGACGACGATGAGAATTCAGGGCTGGATGAAGCGGGTCCGGATCGGGCTGGCGGTCATGTTTGCCGGCCTGGGCGTGGCAGCGCTGCCCGCCTGCGCACACCCGGTGACGGTCGGCGCATTGCAGCCGGCAAGCCCGGTCGAGCCGGCTTTCCTGCCGGACGAGAACGTGTTCGTGACGGCCGATGGCTCACGGCTTGGGCTGACGGTCTGGCCGGCAGCCGGAACCGAGGACCCGGAATACGTCGTCGTCGGCGTCCATGGCATGAGTGACTATGCCGGCGCCTTCCACATGGCCGCGCCCTATTGGGCGGCCCGCGGTGTCACGACGTATGCCTATGATCAGCGCGGCTTTGGCAGGTCTCCCAGCAAGGGGCTCTGGCCGGAGGAAGAGCTGATGCGGGCTGATTTGCGTACGGCCGTCGATGCGGCCCGGAGCCGCCATCCTGAAGCGGTGATTACGGTCGTCGGTATCTCAATGGGCGCATCCGTGGCGATGACCGCGTTCGGTTCGGGCGATCCGCCGAAGGCCGACCGGTTGATCCTGTCGGGTCCGGGCCTGCGGGGCTGGGGCGCGATCAACCCACTCTACCGGGTCAGCTTGCTGGCCTCGGCTTACGCGAACCCGGGTTGGATCGTTGTGCCCCCGGCGGGTCTGATCAAGATCGAGCCGTCGGATAACAATGCGATGCTGCGCCGGACCTGGTCTGATCCGCACATGACGTACGAGAACCGGATTGATCAGGTCTATGGCCTGGTGACCTTGATGGAGAACGCGCATTGGGCCTCGGCGCGCCTGCCAAAGGGGCTGCCGGTGCTGGCCTCGTATGGTGCCCGCGATATCGTGATTCCGCAGAACGGCGTCGCCCGGACGGCCAAGCTGCTGCCCCCGGATGTGCGGACGGTGTATTACACAAACGGCTATCACATGCTTGAGCGAGACCTGCAGGCCGAGAAGGTGCACGCCGATTATCTGGCCTTCATGAAGGCGCCCGATGCCGAACTGCCGAGCGGGGAAGGGGAATGGCCGTTCCGCTGAGCCTTTCCACAGCTGTCAGCCCCTTGTGGGCTGGGCCGCGTGGACAAATATAGAGGCATCTGCCAATCCTGCGTCCCAGCGATTCAGCCAATTTTTTCAAAGGCTCCCTTGATGTCCAGTATCCATGAGACGGCTCTCAACCTTGTCCCGATGGTCGTCGAACAGACGAGCCGGGGTGAGCGGGCCTTTGATATCTTCTCGCGCCTGCTCAAGGAGCGGATCATCTTCGTGACCGGCGGCATCGATGACAGCATCGCGGCGCTCACCACATCGCAGCTTCTGTTCCTTGAATCCGAGAACCCCAAGCGCGAAATCGCCATGTATATCAACAGCCCGGGTGGGTACGTCTCCTCGGGGCTTGCGATCTACGACACGATGCAATACGTGCGTTGCCCGATCTCGACGGTCTGTATCGGCCAGGCTGCGTCGATGGGATCGCTGCTGCTTGCCGCTGGGGAAAAGGGCTTGCGGATCGCGCTGCCGAATGCGCGGGTCATGCTGCATCAGCCCTCGGGTGGCTATTCGGGCGTGGCAACGGATATCGAACGGCACGCCGAAGAGATTATCGAGATGAAGCGCCGCCTTAACAATATCTACGTCCGGCATACCGGCCAGCCATATGACGTGATTGAGCGCACGCTTGACCGTGACACGTTCCAGACCGCCGAGCAGGCCATGCAGTTCGGCATTGTGGACAAAGTTTATGAGCGCCGGGCGGCGGACGACGAGAAGTAAACGCCCGGTTGGTAAAGGTTCTGACATGCGGCCTGCCCCTTGCAGGCTTTGTGAACAACTATAGACTTAATTGGACCGCGCGCGTCAGGCCGGGCTTTAGGCCTGCGTTAAATGTTTCGCGGCATTGAGGAAGTTATGACGAAGCAAAACGGCTCCGGCGACTCCAAGAACACGCTCTACTGCTCGTTCTGCGGAAAGAGCCAGCATGAGGTGAAGAAGCTCATCGCCGGTCCGACGGTGTTCATCTGCGATGAGTGCGTCGAACTCTGCATGGACATCATCCGCGAGGAAAACAAAACCTCTGCGATCAAGTCCCGCGAAGGCGTTCCGACGCCGCAGGAAATCTGCGATGTGCTCGATGATTATGTCATCGGCCAGCGCCATGCGAAACGGAACCTGTCGGTTGCCGTTCACAACCATTACAAGCGCCTGTCGCTGTCTGGCAAAGCCGACGGCGTCGAGCTGTCGAAGTCGAACATCCTGCTCGTCGGCCCGACGGGTTGCGGCAAGACCTTGCTGGCTCAGACGCTGGCGCGCATCCTCGACGTGCCCTTCACGATGGCGGATGCGACCACGCTGACCGAAGCCGGTTATGTGGGCGAGGACGTCGAGAACATTGTTCTCAAGCTGCTGCAGGCCGCTGACTATAACGTCGAGCGGGCACAACGCGGCATCGTCTATATCGACGAGATCGATAAGATTTCGCGCAAGTCGGACAATCCCTCGATCACGCGCGACGTGTCGGGCGAGGGCGTCCAGCAGGCGCTGCTGAAGATCATGGAAGGCACCGTTGCCGCCGTGCCGCCCCAGGGCGGGCGGAAACATCCGCAGCAGGAATTCCTGCAAGTGGATACGACCAACATCCTGTTCATTTGCGGCGGCGCATTTGCCGGCCTCGAAAAGATCATCGCAGCCCGCGGCGAGAACGCGTCGATCGGTTTTGGTGCGACGATCAAGAATGCCAGCGACAAAGGCGTGGGTGAAACGCTGCGCGGTACCGAGCCGGAAGACCTTCAGAAGTTCGGATTGATTCCGGAATTCATCGGCCGTCTGCCCGTGATCGCGACGCTTGAAGATCTTGACGAGAAAGCTCTCATCCAGATCCTCACGCAGCCGAAGAACGCCTTGCTGAAGCAGTACCAGAAGCTGTTCGACATGGAGAACGTGGCCCTCACGTTCACGCCGGAAGCGCTGGTCTCGGTTGCCCGCAAGGCGATCGGCCGGAAAACCGGTGCGCGCGGCCTGCGCTCGATCATGGAAGCCATCCTGCTCGACACGATGTTCGAACTGCCGAACCTGCGCGGTGTCGAAGAAGTCGTCATCAACGCCGAAGTGGTCGAAGGCAATGCCGAGCCGCTTTACGTGCACGCGACCAGGTCCCAGACCGAAGCGGGCTGATCAGGATTTCGTTGAATACGTTCAAAAAGCCCCGGTCGCGCGCCGGGGCTTTTTTCATTCCGGCAGATGCAAAGTCAGGATGTCGATTCGCGGTGGCATCAGGAAACGCAGGGGCACACCGGCCAGGCCGGTGCCCGTGGTGACATAGACGAGGCGCTCGCCGGCCGGCGTCTCGAACCGGTGGAGTTCCTTGTCAAACGGGCCCCGCACCGGAAGGACGTGCTTGTAGAGCACTGGAATGCGCACCTGGCCGCCATGGGTGTGACCGGCGAGCATGAGATCATAGTTGAACGCGTCCGGCACGTAGAGCGCGGTGTCAGGATTGTGCGTGAGCAGAAGAATGGGTTTGTCCGCAGGCAGGCTGGACGAGAACCCGAAATCCTGGCGCCGCTGCCAGAGGTCCGAGGCGCCGGAGACGATCACCGGTTTGCCGCCGATCTCCGTTTCGTAGGCTCGGTTATGGACGACAACAGCGCCCGTGTCCTGGAGCATGGCGAAAAGGGCGTCGCTGAGGTCGTCACCCGGAAATCCGATATCGTGATTGCCGGGCACCGGATAGAGCGGCGCGCCGAGTTCCGAGAGCGCGGCGAAATCCTCCGGGATATCCTCCGGGCCTGGATGATAGGTGAGGTCGCCGGCGAGGAAGACCGCGTCCACGCCTTCGGCGTTGATGCGCTGCACGATTCTGCGGATGGGCATGGCATTGCCGAACATGCCGATATGGGGACCTGCAAAGAGCGCAATCGCGATGGAAGGCGATGTCTCGCTCGCCCCGGGCAAGAGGATCGTTTCGCGGTGGACCTCGAGACGGCGCGGCTCAATGAAGCGCGCATAGGCCACCACGCTGGTCAGCGCCAGCGCAAGGCTTGCGAGGACCTTGACCGCCGGTTTCGCGCGCAGGATCGCCCATATGCACAGTACGGCAAAAGGGAAGTACGCCCAGCCGCCCCAATAGATCGCAAGTTTTATCATGGGCGTTTCCTGCAGACCGTTCGTGGCAAAGAAAAGGCCGGCATCCGAAGATGCCGGCCTGATTGAACTCGGGCTAAAAGACGGCCCGGATTACATCTTGTAGTACATGTCGAACTCGACCGGGTGCGGATGAAGTTCGTAGCGCATGTTCTCTTCCATCTTCAGCTCGATGTAGGCGTCGATCTGGTCGTCGTCGAACACGCCGCCCTTCTTGAGGAAGGCGCGGTCTGCATCGAGAGCGCCGAGGGCTTCGCGCAGCGAGCCGCAGACTTGCGGGATCTTCGCAGCTTCGGCCGGCGGCAGGTCGTAGAGGTCCTTGTCCATTGCGTCGCCGGGATGGATCTTGTTCTCGATACCGTCGAGGCCGGCCATCAGCAGGGCCGCGAAGGCGAGGTAGGGGTTCGCCATCGGATCCGGGAAGCGGGCTTCGATTCGCTTGGCTTTCGGGTTCGAGCCGAACGGAATGCGGATTGAGGCCGAGCGGTTGCGCGACGAGTAGGCGAGCATCACAGGTGCTTCGTAACCGGGCACGAGACGCTTGTAGCTGTTCGTCGACGGGTTGGTGATCGCATTGAGCGCCTTGGCGTGCTTGATGATGCCGCCGATGTAGTAGAGGCACATGTCGCTCAGATCGGCGTATTTGTTGCCAGCGAACAGCGGTTTTCCGCCCTGCCAGATCGACTGGTGGACGTGCATGCCAGAGCCGTTGTCCTTGTACATCGGTTTCGGCATGAAGGTTGCCGTCTTGCCGTAGGACGCAGCCACGTTGTGGATCACGTACTTATAGAGCTGCATCCGGTCGGCCATCACGGTGAGGGTCGAGAATTTCAGGCCCAGCTCGTGTTGCGCGGGCGCCACTTCGTGGTGATGCTTTTCCGGATCGAGGCCGATTTCTCCCATGATCGTCAGCATTTCGCCGCGCATGTCCTGCTCGGAGTCGATCGGCGGCACGGGGAAGTAGCCCCCCTTCGGGCCTGGCCGGTGGCCGAGGTTGCCCATCGGGTATTCCTTGCCGGTGTTGATCGGCAGTTCGGAGGAGTCGTAGCTGTAGCCGGTCTTGTGCGGCTCAACCGACCAGCGGACGTCGTCGAAGATGAAGAACTCTGCTTCGGGGCCGAAATAGACGGTGTCGCCAATGCCCGAGGCCTTCACATAGGCTTCGGCTTTCTTGGCGGTGGTCCGCGGGTCGCGGTTGTACGGCTGGCCCGTGATCGGATCGAGCACGTCGCACATCACAGCCAGGGTCGATTGCTGGAAGAACGGATCGATGATGGCTGTTGCCTGATCCGGCATCAGAAGCATGTCAGACTCGTTGATGGCTTTCCAGCCGGCGATGGACGAGCCATCGAACATCTGGCCTTCGGAGAAAAAGTCTTCGCCGACCATGTTCTTGTGGAACGTGACATGCTGCATCTTGCCGCGCGGATCGGTGAAGCGAAGGTCTACGTACTGGACGTCCTGATCCTTCATCATTTTGTAGAGTTCATCAGCCATTTAATGTGCCTTCTGGTGAGGAGTTTCTGCTGTCTGACAGGCGAGCGCTGACATGCCAGCGCGAAGCTTAGAGCGCGGAGTCACCGGTTTCGCCGGTGCGGATCCGTACAGCGTCGATAACATCGGACACGAAGATTTTGCCATCCCCGATCTTGTCGGTGTGAGCCGCTTTTTTGATTGCCTCGACGGCAACTTCAACGGCGCTGTCGGCAAGCACGACTTCGATCTTCAACTTCGGCAGGAAGTCGACGACATATTCTGCGCCGCGATACAGTTCGGTATGGCCGCGCTGGCGGCCGAAGCCTTTGGCTTCGATGACGGTCATGCCCTGAAGGCCGATTTCCTGAAGGGCTTCCTTCACGTCGTCGAGCTTGAACGGTTTGATGATGGCTTCGATTTTTTTCATGCGTGGTCTCCCCAGACGCCGGTTCAGTATTTCCATCGTGCCTATGGGGTGTTGGGGGTGGACGCGATAGACCGATGCGGGAGTCGGTATCACGGGGCTTCGCGTGGCAAACAAACGGGCGCCCCCGCCTAAGAATTAGGCAGGCAAAACGCGCCCCGCTGTCGAATAAATGACGCCTGCGTCACTTTTCATGATCCAGTCCGCGTGCTATCTGCGAGTCTTCATTGGAGACCGTGAATGACCGCTCAAGTCTTTGTCCATCCTGATCGCCGCCCGGCTGCGTTTCGTCCCCTCAAGGCCTGGACACACATGCAGAAGCTGATCGCAGACAAGGAGGACACTGAGCAGGTCTTTCACATCATCGAAGCGCTCAACGGCCGCTCGTTCGAGCGTAACTTCTATGCCTTCGCCGCAACCCCGGTGGGGCAGAAGCTGCTCGCCGAGAAACCATACCTGCCGCCGCTGCTGGATGATCACAGCTGGATCCGGGAATTGCCGGCTGGCACCGTCGGGCGCGCCTATGTCGAGTTCATGGAGCGTGAGGGCCTCAGCGCGCAGGGCCTCGTCGATGAGAGCCTGAAGTTCCGGTCCAAGGCCCGCGAGCATGATGATGACATGCAATGGTACGGCAACCGCCTGCGCGATACACACGACCTGTTCCATGTGCTTTCGGGGTATAACCGCGATGCGCTTGGCGAAGCCTCGCTGCTCGCCTTCACTTATAGCCAGCAGCCCGGGCTCGGCGTGCTCTTCATCTCATTCATGGGCTGTCGCACAATTGCGAAACACGCGCCCAGGGACGCGCGGATCATGGATTGCTTCCGGGAAGGCAAGCGCAACGGCGCGGCGGCCCAGAAGATCATCGAACAGGACATCATCGCGCTGCTGCATGAACCGCTGGAAGCGGCGCGCGCCCGCCTCGGCATCGCCAAGCCCGTCATCTACCGTGAGACGCTGCAACTGCTCTCGCAGCATGGCTACACCGCCAGCCTGCAGCCGCAGGCCATCGGCGGGGAGCCGGTGGCCGCTTGATCTGGCTGATCCGCCACGGCGAGGCCGCAGCCGGTTGGGGCGACCATCCGGATCCGGGCCTGAGCGCGGTCGGCGCGAAGCAGGCGGAAGCGGTCGCTGAAATCCTGAAGGGCGCCGGGGTTCAGCGCGTCGTCTCGAGCCCGATGCAACGCTGCCGGGAAACCTCGGCGCCGCTCGCCGCGAAGCTCGGGCTAACGCCCGTGATTGCGCCCCAAGTATCCGAAATCGCGACCCCGCCGGGCACCGCTGACCGTGTGGACTGGCTGCGCACCGTCATGGCCGGCACGTGGACGAGCGCCGGCCCGGACTATTCCCAGTGGCGATCCCGGATGAGCACGTTTGCGCATGATCTGCCGGACGGAGCCGCCGTCTTCTCGCACTTCGTGGCGATCAACGCGCTGTGCGGATTCCTTGAGCAGGATGACCGGGTGACGATGTTCCGGCCGGGGCATTGTTCGATAACCCGTCTTGAGCGCCGGGATGGGCAGCTACGCGTCGCAGAATACGGAAGCGAAGCTGCCACCCGCGTGCTATGAGCCGCCCCCATGGGCAGACCTATTCTCACACCGCAGGAAATGCGCGCCGCTGAACAGGCGGTGTTCGATGCGGGCACCGACAGTTTCGTGGTCATGCAGCGCGCCGGTGAGGCCGTCGCCGAGTTCGTGCACGCGCACTGGCCGGATGGCCTGATCCAGGTCCTGTGCGGTCCGGGTGGCAATGGCGGCGATGGTTTCATTGCGGCGATGATCCTCGCCAAGCGGTGGCGCAAGGTCGAAGTGTTTTGCGCCGTGCCCGTCGATCAGCTGCGCGGCGACGCTGCCAAGGCCGCCGCGCTCTGGGACAGGCCTGTCGGCACGCTCGAAGCGGCGCTGACAGCCCCGCATGAACTCGTGCTGGACGCGCTCTATGGCGGCGGGCTTTCACGCCCGCTGGAGGGTGTGGCTGCTGCATTGGCCGATCGCCCGGCGCGCGTGATTTCCGTGGACGTTCCGTCTGGCCTCGACGGGTTCACAGCGAGGCCACTTGGCCCATGCTTCCGCGCCGAAGGCACGATCACCTTCGCTGCGCTCCGGCCGGCGCACGTGCTGCTGCCGGGTTCGGCCTATTGCGGCGCGGTAATGGTGTCGGATATCGGCGTGCCAACCCCGACCCGCGCGATGGAGAACAGCCCGGCGCTTTGGGCGGCCGATCTGCCCGGGCCGGGGCAGGGTGATCACAAGCACCAGCGTGGCCATCTGAAAGTCGTCAGTGGTCCGATGAGTTCGACAGGCGCGGCGCGTCTCGCGGCCCGGGCAGGCCTGCGTGCCGGAGCGGGGCTCGTAACTGTTCTGTCGCCGCCCTCGGCCCTCATGGTGAACGCCGCGCACCTGACGGCTATAATGCTCTCATCCGTAGACGGAGCAGAAGATATTCTGGCTGCCGCGAAGAAGGCGAGCGCCGTGGTCATTGGCCCGGCGGCGGGCGTGACCCCGCAGACACGGGCAAACGTGTCGGCGGTGCTGAAATCACCCGCGCGCTGCGTCCTGGACGCAGATGCGCTCACTGTGTTCGCAGATGACCCGGCGGCGCTGTTCGCAATGCTGCGCCCGGCCGACGTGCTGACGCCGCACACCGGTGAGTTCGAACGCCTGTTCGGCGGCCTGCTCTCGTCCGCGCACAACAAGATCGAAGCGGTCCGGCTTGCGGCCGCGAAAGCGGGCTGCGTGGTGTTGCTGAAGGGCGCCGATACGGTAATCGCTGCGCCGGGCGGTCATGTCGTGGTCAACACCCACGCGACGCGCTGGCTGGCTACGGCAGGCTCAGGCGACGTGCTCGCCGGCATCCTCGCGGGTTTCCTCGCGCAGGGCGTGGACACGTTGCTGGCCGCCGCAATGGCTGCGTGGATGCATGGCGAGGCTGGCCGGCGCGCCGGCGCTGGGCTGATCGCGGAAGATCTTGAGCAGCAGCTGCCGGGCATATTCAGCGCGCTGCACGCAGGCTCGCCGTAGGCTTTTGGGTCAGTAACCCGCAAGCCGTCCCATCGGACGGCCCTCAACAATCTGATCCAGATATTCGCTCATCCCGTAACCGATTTTTCCGTAACAGTGATATTCGGTCATGGCTTCGGTGATGCGTGTCGTCAGGGCTTGCCCGTCCGGCGTGGTGCGCCGGTTGCGAAGCGGAATGAGCGAAAGAATCTTGCCCGTTACGGCGTAGCTCTTGCCGGACCTGGTCCGGATGTCTGCCGACAGGTGGGTCTGGTATTCGTGAGCGTCCCAGCTGCTCGTCAGATCGCACGCGGTGATGTCGTCATACACGCCGCCGCGGTAAACCATGCCGCTTGGACGGGCGCCGCCTGCGCCGTCGCTCATCACGTTGAACATCATGCCGAAGTCCGGGCCGAAGTTCATTGGGCACCAGCGATACCATTCGATGGCTTGCCAATGGCGCGGACCCCACGACTTGTCGCGCAGGCCATATCCATCGATCTCGAGGCGCTCACCGTCGCACTCGATATAACCCTTGGCGCGAAGCTTCAACGACCTCATCGACGCAGTCGGCAACTTCTGCGCCCTCTTCACACCAACCGAATGCTGGAACTTCTTAAAGGCCGCAGATTAAGCGTCCGTTTGAAGCCGCGGTGATCTGAGAGCCGGCCTTATTCGTTGACCATACGTCGGCTGATGTCCTGGATCTGGCGCGACAGGCTCGCGGCGTTCCGTTTCGAGCTATAGAGGCTGCTGAGATAGGCGCGGTCCCAATCGGTCATGCCCGCCTTGAGCGCATCGGATGTGTCGTCGGAGATAAACAGGTTCAGCACGGACTCAAAGCCAGAAGCGTCGACATCCGGATCCACCTGGGCGAGGCTGAAGAACGCCATGTAGTCTGCGACCGACGTCAAGCTGCGTCGAGAGAGGGCGCCCGCGTCTGCGATGAGCACGACACGAGATATGTCACTGCGAACTGCGGAGGAGAGCCGCGTCGAATCGGTGCGCACCATGGGCACGTTTGCATAAGAACCGCCGCGGGCTCCCGACATGTCTTTCGACGGATTTCCCGGCAAGCTTGAGTTCCCACTGGAACCAATCCTTGCGTCCCCATCTATCGGCATGCCGTCGGCACTGAAGGTTTCCGTGACGACCCATGCCCGCACAGGGCGCTCTTCGATCTGGAAGCGCTCAAAGGCGGCCTTGCCTGCCGTGTCAACGGCACCTGATTCATTGAAGCCAAATGTGTCTGGGTCATCCCTGACAAGATTTCCGATCAGCTTTTCGGGCTCAGCGGTGACAACGATCAACAGGTTTGTCTTGCAGCCCGGTCTGCCAGGTTCGAGGCCCAATTCGAAAGCACGTTGTGAAATCCGGTCGGCTATGTACTGCGCCTGATGAACGGGCGGTCCAGCCACGCTGACACATATCTGATCGTCCCAACGCGCCAGAAGATCGAGCGACCTTTGTTTCGGCGCCGCAGCCTCGGCGAAGTCGCGGGCGCGTTGCGGCGAGGCGCCAAACACCGTGACGGCTTCCACACGGTTCTCGGATACGGGTTGTTCCATCACTTGCGCGTAGGCAGACAGGCCCAATGCAAAGGAAGCAAAACCAATCAATCGAACATGTCGGCTCATGTCAGTCATTTCGTAAATTGCTGTAACAAAGCCCTCCGGTAAAGCCCACGGCTCAATTTCCGGAGGGCTCCGAACGTCAGTCAGTGTTCATGGGTGCAAAGGTGTCTGCATTGGCCGTGGCTGCCTCCCGCGTCGCGACAAGCCGTGTATTGCGGTGTAACACATATGCGCGTCACATCATCTGGCCTCGAAATTGGCGCAGGCTTTGTTTCTCGCCCAGCATTGGGAATGGTGGCGGCCGCACTTGCCAGACACATAGCTCCAACAAAGCTAGCCAGCAAAACTCTACCAATCAATTTTTCTCGAAACTTGGTCATGAGAACTCCTATTCGATGGATTGAAAGGGCACTCAAAAAATCCTTGAGATCAAGAATTCCTTGACACCGAGCTTCTCGCTTCGGTGGATGGTCGTCAAGCCAAGGCTGTGAGAGCGGCCCCTGTCACTTTACCTCGCCTGTCCGCCATCTGACGTCTCGCGTACAAAACCCCTGATGCGGCTTGTCCTCAACCAGATTGCCCGCAGGCTGACGGAAAAGGAGCCGGATCCATCCCGGCGCGGTCTCGATCGGAGCTGGATCGCCGAACTCTGGCGGGCGCAGACAGAAAAGGCTGATCCGTGGAAGGATTTTGCTTGAATATCGGCGAACGATAGACTAAGTTCTATAAACTAAGTCTATAGGATTGGTAAACAATGACCGTAATTGTGAATATTCACGAAGCCAAGACGCATCTGTCGCGGCTTGTCGACGCCGCCGCTAAAGGCGAAACTTTCATCATCGCCAAAGCAGGCAAGGCCCTGGTCAAGGTGGTTGCGCTCGATGCACCGCTTGGCGCAGACCGGAAGCGGCTTGGATTCCTGTCGGGCGCCATCAAGGTTCCTGACGATTTCGACGGCATGGGCCGGGAAGAGATTGAAACCCTCTTCGGCGGCGCGCAATGAACCTGCTTGTCGACACCCATCTGCTTCTGTGGGCTGCGGGGGAGCCAGACCGGCTCTCTCCGGATGCGCGGCGCTATCTGGAAGACGAGAAAAACACCGTTTATTTCAGCGCTGCGAGCCTGTGGGAGATTACAATCAAGGGCTCTCTGGGGCGCGACGACTTCATCGTTGACCCGCGCTTGCTGCGCCGCGGGCTCCTCGACAATGATTGGCACGAACTCGTTATCACCAGCGACCATATGATTGCTGTCGCGGCCTTGCCTGCGATCCACAAGGACCCCTTCGACCGCCTTCTTGTGGCGCAGGCGAACGAAGAAGGGCTATTGCTCCTGACATCGGACGATTTCGTCGCCTCCTATCCCGGATCGGTCCGGAAGGTCTAGGGTGCATCCCGGCGGGGCATATTTTCTCAGTTCCAGACCGAGCGGATTTGCACGCCGTGCTTCATGGAAATTATCGATCGCGCCTCAAAAGGCGCGCCTTCGGGCTCCATCCCGGCCTGAAAGCCGTTGATTTTATGAACTATTTTTACAGGAAAACTTGCTCTTGTGGTGCGGGTGAGAGGACTCGAACCTCCACGCCTTGCGGCGCTGGAACCTAAATCCAGTGCGTCTACCAATTCCGCCACATCCGCTTCCGGGTGCGTCTTACGCGAGGCGAAAGCCGGGGGCAATCACTTCGGGCGCAGAGGGTAAATCCCAGCTGCACTCGCCCGTCACGCAGCGTGGACAGGGCGTTGCCCGTATGACATAAGCCGCCGCTTCAGGCAGGATTTAGCAGGTCTGGAGGCTGTTCGCGGCCTTTTGGCCTGTGTTTTCATTTACGAAAGAAGTGAACATGGAAGTCACTCAGACGAAGGCCGAGGGCCTCAGCCGCACCTTCGAAGTGAAGGTCAGCGCGACGGAACTCCAGGCGAAACTGGCCGAGCGGATCGAGGAAATCCGCCCGCAGATGAAGCTCAAGGGCTTCCGTCCGGGCAAGGTGCCGGCCGCCCATGTGCGCAAGATGTACGGCCGCGACCTGATGGGCGAACTGATCGACAAGCTGGTCAACGAGACGAACCAGAAGGCCCTCGAAGACAGCGCTTTGCGCCCTGCCGGCCAGCCGGCCGTCAAGATGGACGGCGACATCGAGAAGGTCGTGAAGGGTGAGGCAGACCTCGCCTACCAGATGAACGTCGATGTGATGCCGGAATTCACACCCGTGGACGCCGCCAGCCTGACGATCACGCGCCCGGTGGCCGAAGTAACCGACGAGCAGATCAACGAGTCGCTCGCCCGTATCGCGAGCCAGAATATCAAGTATGAGCCGCGCGCCGAAGGCGAGCCGGCTTTGGACGGCGACGCCGTCGTGGTCGATTTCGTGGGCAAGATTGACGGCGTGGCGTTCGATGGCGGCTCGGCCGAGCAGCAGTCGATCGTTCTGGGTTCGAACCGGTTCATCCCGGGCTTTGAAGAACAGCTTCTTGGTGTGAAAGCCGGCGAGGATAAAGAACTGAACGTCACGTTCCCTGAGACCTACCAGGCCGAAGCTCTTGCGGGCAAAGCCGCGGTCTTCGAGACGAAAGTGCATGAAGTTCGCGCGCCGCAGACGCCGGAAATCGACGAAGAGTTCGCCAAGGGCCTTGGCCTCGAAAGCCTCGAGCAGCTGCGCGGTATGGTGAAAGACCAGATCACGGCGGAGCAGGCGAACGCCTCGCGCGCCAAAGCCAAGCGCGACCTGCTTGACAAGCTCGACGCCGCGCACAGCTTCGACCTGCCGCCCGGCATGGTGGACCAGGAGTTCAACCAGATCTGGCAGCAGCTTCAAACGGAAATGGATGCAGGCCGCGTCACCGCCGAAGATAAGGACAAGCCTGAAGACGACCTCAAGGCTGAGTACCGCAAGATCGCCGCGCGCCGCGTGCGCCTCGGTCTCGTGCTGGCCGAGATGGGCCGGATTTCGGACGTCCGCATCACCGAGCAGGAAGTCAACCAGGCTCTGATCCGCGAAGCCCGCCAGTATCCGGGCCAGGAACGCGAAGTCGTGCAGTTCTTCCAGCGCAACCCGAACGCGATGGCCCAGCTGCGGGCGCCCATCTACGAGGACAAGGTGGTTGACCACATCCTGTCCGTGGCCACGGTTGAAGAGAAGCAGGTCTCCCGCGAGGAGCTCTTTGCAGAAGACCCTGCCTGAGCCTGCCTTTCTGAGCATTTACAAGGCCGGCCAGAGAGATCTGGCCGGCCTTTTGCTGTCCGCAGCCGCCCCCGGCCGCGTTTGGTAAACCGATGTTAACCAGCAGACCTCAGGATCAGGGCGTATACACATTCTGAGAACGAGCCCGCCCATGACGGTCCAGAGCATCCGGCCCCAGCTGACCGAGGGTGATATCGTCCGTCTGATGCGCGGGGAGACGCCTGAACAGCGCGCGTCCGTGGCTCACCAGCTTTGCCGCCGGATCGCCATCGATGTGCTGACCGACAGCGAACGCACTTTTGCCGAAGAGATCATCGCGATCCTGGCGGACGATGCGGCCGATCTGGTCCGGCGCACCCTGGCCGTTACGCTTCGGTCATCGCCCATTCTGCCGCGCGAGGTTGCCCTGAAACTCGCCCGGGATATCGAAGCTGTGGCCATTCCGGTGCTCCAGGAATCGCCCGTTTTCTCGGACGACGACCTCGTCGAGCTCGTGCTGTCGGTCACCGCGGCGAAGCAGGCCGCCATTGCGGGCCGCGGTTCGCTGTCGATCACGCTGACGGAAGTCATTTCCGAGCACGGCGCAGTCGAGGCTGTCCGCGTTCTTTCGGCCAATGGCGGCGCCGAATGGTCGGACAAGGCCTTCGACGACACGATCCGCCGCTTCGGCCGTGACGAGGTCGTCCAGACGGGTCTGATCAAGCGCGATTTCATCCCGACCCATATCGCCGAGAAGATGGTCTCGCTTGTCTCTGGTCACCTTTTCGACATCCTGGTCAACCGTCACGAGCTGCCCGCCCAGCTCGCCATCGATCTCGCCGCCACGACGCGCGAGCGGGCAACGATTGACCTCGTGGAGCAGGCAGGCCGCACGCATGACCTGCCGCGCTTTGTCTCCCAGATGAATCTCAATGGCCGGCTGTCCAACTCCCTCATCATGCGCGCGCTCTGCTGCGGCCAGATGCGGTTCGTGGAACATGCGCTGGCCGAACTCTCGGGCGTAGCCCACCAGCGCGTCTGGCTGATGATCCACGATGCCGGTCCACTTGGCCTGCAGGCGGTGTTCGACCGTGCAGGCCTGCCGCGCAAGATGCTGCCGGCCTTCAAGGCCGCTGTGAACGTGTTCCACGAGACACAGCATGATGGCGGCCCGAACGATCGTGCCCGGTTCCGTGCCCGGATGATCGAACGTGTACTGACCCAGTTCCAGGCGATCCCGAAGGACGACCTCGACTACCTGCTCGACAAGCTCGATTACTATTCCGAGATGGCGACCCGCGAAGAATCAACGAAGATCCCGACACAGCCCGATAAACGCCCTTTGGCGGCAGGCAGGCTTCAGGGTGAGGGCGATCAGGCGTCTGTATTCGGGGCGACGGCGCCAAAGACACCGAGCTGGCTGAGATAGTCTCCATCACGCCAGTTGGCATGATCGGCAACCACGAGGATGCCAGCGGCCTGGGCTACTTCAACGACATCGCAGAGTTCGTTTGACACTTCCAGCGCATCCGCATCAACGCGGATCGTATCGATCAGTATACGGAAGCTTTCACTAAGCGGCGTTTGCCAGGAATAGCGCATGTCGATGCCGACCCGGAAACCAGCGCGGCGCAGGCGTGCGATGCGCGCCGTGCCGTCGGCCGGGTCGCCCGCGAAGGCGGCATCCGAAAACATCAGGCAGAATTCCTGCTGGCAGAGGATCGTGCGGCGCACCGCGGCGTCACACGCGGCGGCGGTATCGGGATCGGCAAGGCATGCCATCGGGGCGGCCACCAGGATCGGGCGATGCGTCTGGTCTGCATTGTAGGTCGCGCTGGCAACCCGCCCGATGCGTCCGGCGAGCCATCTGGCGGCGCTTTGCGCGCCGGGGCTCTGTCTGGCCGGGCCGAAGGATACACGTTCTTCGAATTCCATCGGCTCATCGGCCACCAGGCCGAGCGACTCGCCGCCCATCAGGTGCATCACGGGCTTGAAGCGAACGCGCGCAAGGGCGGACGACTGCACGAGGCTCGTGTTCGGGCGAGGGAAGGGGCGCATGGATGGTCCTTGGCGGTGTCAGAAGTCTGGCTCTTGCCTTCCCTAACGGCTCTAGTTGAACATCACGCGCAGGATGCCGGTCAGATTTGCCGGAAATTTTAAGGATTCCCAAAACCATGACGAAGTCGCCCCCGCCAGAACCCCGTCTGTCCGCCACCATCCTGCTGCTGCGAAATGCTGTGCCCCAGCCCGAAGTGCTGATGGTCAAGCGCCATTACGAGATTGATTTTGCGGCTGGCGCGCTGGTGTTTCCGGGCGGCAAAGCGGCCCCGGCGGATGCAAGTTCCGACTGGGATGACTGGACGGACGGCGATTTCGGCCCGGTGCAACAAGATGCGCGCATCGCCGCGATCCGGGAGGCTTACGAAGAATCCGGCCTGCTTATTGCCCGTCACTGCTCAGCGCGTGGACCCGGGGCAACCCTCGTTGGCGCCGAGATTGCCGAGAAACTCTCCCCACACCGCAGCGCTGTTGACCGGGGTGAGATGTCCTTCCTCGCGCTCATGCAGGAACATGATCTCGTCCTCGCGCTCGATAGCCTCGTGCATTTTGGTCACTGGATCACGCCGGTCATGATGCCGAAGCGGTTCGACACGCACTTCTACCTCGCGCCGGCGCCCGAATGGCAGATCGCGGCGCATGACGGAAGGGAGACGACGGACGCGGTCTGGCTGTCCGCAAATGATGCGCTGGCCCAGGAAGTCGACGGACGGGCAACGATCATCTTCCCGACACGGATGAACCTGATCAAGCTTGCCCGGGCAGCATCCGTCGAGGACGCCGTGCGCGATTTCGGCGCCGAGCCCGTCATTAGTGTATTGCCGGAAGTGGGCAAATCCCCGGACGGCGAGCCCTGTCTCTATATCCCTGCTGAGGCCGGGTATGGTCAGACGATGGAGCTTCTGTCCCGCGTGAACGTTTAATCAGCCAGCGCGTTGGCGGGGCCCGATGCAGGCGTCCACCTGGCGCTCGAGCGCGTCACAGACGGCGTCAGCGACGGAATGGCTGGAATCGCCCTGTGGGCCTGCGGCAATCGCAGCGCGGCAGGCCTCTACGTGCAAGTTGATGAGCGGGACGTTGTCGCCCGTACGCGTTTGCGTCAGCAACCGCGACAGGGATTGGCTGAGGCGCGCGACAGCGGGATAGCCGTAGGAGGGGGCCGCGCCGGAGATATTGTGCGCGGCGGTATAGAGGCGTCGATAGTCCTCGGCAGTGGCGCCGGGCTTCTGAACATCGGCCCATGTGTCGCGAAGGGTTTCGAGGTCGCGGCGCATCCAGTTTTCGAACTGGGCGGACAGGCTGTCGAGCGCGCGCTCGGCATCTTCCGCGCGCGTTTCGGTCTCGGCTTCGGTCATCGGCGCATAGGCGGCCGGCGCATTCGGCTTGATGACCCGGGAGATGTCGGGAACCGGGAGGGTCTGTGGGGTCCGGCGGTTATCAGAGGCCGAAGGATTTGCCTTGGAGAACAATTTGCCGAGCATGCGGGAGACCTTGTACTTGAGGTCGCACGCTTAGGGCGCGAAGCCTTAACATTAAGCTGACGCAGGGCCGGAATGCCTTAAAAAGCAAATTGTTCGGTCAAGATCCGCTCATCGAGCGCATGGCCCGGATCGAACAACAGGGTCAGCCGCCGCGCGTGGTCCGCTTCGACCGAAACCTTTACGATATCGCGCACTTCCTGATTGTCGGCCGACGCCGAAACCGGCCGCCGGTCGGGCGCCTGAATCTCTATATTCACCTTGGCATCGTGGCGCAGCAATGCGCCGCGCCAGCGCCGGGGCCGGAAGGCGCTCACCGGCGTCATCGCCAGCATGTTCGCCCCGATCGGCAGGATCGGCCCGTGGGCAGACAGGTTATACGCGGTCGACCCCGCCGGCGTGGCCACCATGATCCCGTCGCAAACCAGCTCTTCCATCCGGACCCGGCCATCGACCACGATCTTCAGCCGGGCGGACTGGGCCGACTGGCGAAGCAGCGAAACTTCGTTGATCGCCAGCGCCCGGTGCTCCACCCCGTGGATATCGACCGCGAACATCTTGAGCGGCACAAGGTTGGCCCGCTCCGCCCTATCTATCCGTGCAACCAGCCCGTCTGGACTGTACTCGTTCATCAGGAAACCGATGGTGCCGAGGTTCATGCCGTAAACCGGCTTGTTATCGGCAAACCTGCGTCTCAGCGTGTCCAGAATGGCGCCGTCGCCGCCAAGCGCCACGACCACATCGGCGTCTTCTTCCGGGTGATTGCCATAGCGGGCCGCCAGCATGGGCAGGGCCTGCTGGGCTTCGGGGCGTTTGGAGGCGAAAAAAGCGAGCTTCAGGTCAGCCATGCGCGGCATGTGCGAATGGTTTGCGCATGGCGTCAAGGCAACGCACCCGGCGCGCGCAAAGGGAACCTGACACCTGCGTCACCTTCATCTGGCGCCCTGGCCCGAATTCGGCTAGGTTCGCTGAGCGAAACAGGGAGCAACGCACATGGCCGATGGTAACCCCAGTATTGATATCCGCAGTTCCGTCAGCGCCGAGGAATGGAAGGCGCGCGTCGATCTCGCGGCGCTCTACCGCCTGACCGCCATGCATGGCTGGGATGACATGATCTTCACCCACATCTCGCACCGCATTCCCGGCCCCGAGCATCACTTCCTGATTAATCCGTACGGCTACTTCTTCGAGGAAATAACCGCTTCCTCGCTCGTTAAAGTGGATCTGGAGGGAAACATCGTCCAGGAAACCGAGTCCATGATTAATCCGGCCGGTTTCACCATCCACTCGGCCATCCATGCCGCCCGCGAGGACGCAACCGTCGTGATGCATCTGCACACCGACCAGGGTGTTGCCGTCTCGTCCCAGAAGGAAGGCCTCCTGCCGATCAGCCAGACGGCCATGATCGTGCGCGAGGACATTGCCTATCACGACTATGAAGGCGTTGCCCTCGACCTCGACGAGCGTGAGCGCCTCGTGGCCGATCTCGGTCCGAAGAAGCACTCGATGCTGCTGCGCAACCACGGCACGCTGACGTGCGGCAACACCGCCGCGCTGACCTTCACCCGCATGTTCTTCCTCGAGCGGGCCTGCGCCATGCAGATCATGGCCCTTTCGGCCGGCCGCGACGGTGTGCTGGAATGCGGCACCGACCTCCAGGGCAAGGTCGCCGGGCAGGGCGGCATGACCGAGCACAGCACCGGCATGTCGGTCCTCACCGAGCGCCTCGTCTGGCCGGCGCTGCTGCGCAAGTTGGACCGGGAACTGCCCGGTTATGCCGCATAGGTATTTTTCCGGATAAGGCTAATTAAACGCCGGGCCTAGGAAATCAGGCCCGGCGGTCTCTTTTGAGGCCATCCCCACTCGTGAAAGCAAGCGTGCGGCCAATGAAGCATCTTAAATCTTTCGAAGACGCCCTCAACACCATTCGCGGCGAAGGCCGGTACCGCGTCTTCATCGACCTGCAGCGTCATCGTGGCCGTTTCCCCAAGGCCACCGCCCGCATGGACGATGGCGAACGCGAAGTGACCATCTGGTGCTCGAACGATTATCTGGCGATGGGCCAGGACGACGATGTGATCGCCTCCATGCACGAAGCGATCGACAGCTTCGGCGCGGGTTCCGGCGGCACGCGCAACATTTCCGGCACGACCCGCTACCATGTCGAGCTGGAGCGCGAGCTCGCTGACCTCCACGGCAAGGAATCGTCGCTCCTCTTCACGTCCGGCTACGTGTCAAACGACGCGACACTGTCCACCCTCGGCAAGATCCTGCCGAACCTGATCATCTATTCTGACGCACTCAACCATGCCTCGATGATCGAGGGCATCCGCCGCTCCGGCGCCGAGTACCGTGTGTTCCGTCACAATGATATCGAGCACCTGCGCGCCCTGATCGGGCTTGACGACCCGGCCCGCCCGAAACTGATCGCGTTCGAGAGCGTCTACTCCATGGACGGTGATTTTGGCCGCATGCAGGCAATCTGCGACCTTGCCGAAGAATTCGATGCGCTGACCTACCTGGACGAAGTCCATGCGGTGGGTCTCTACGGCGAACAAGGTGCAGGCGTTGCCGAGATGCTTGGCCTGGGCGACCGTATCGACATCATCGAAGGCACGCTGGCCAAGGGCTATGGCGTGATGGGCGGCTATATCGCCAGCCACACGAGCGTTGTGGATGCGATCCGCTCGATGGCCTCGGGCTTCATATTCAGCACTTCAACATGTCCGGTCATGGCGGCTGGCGCGCTTGCCAGTATCCGCAAGCTTCGCACCGATGAAGGCCGCCGCCTGCGCGCCCTCCACCAGCAGAAAGCGGCGCAACTGAAGCAGAAACTTCTCGCTGAGGGGCTTCCGGTGATGGAGTCGCCGTCGCACATCGTGCCATTGCTGGTGGGCGATCCGGAACGCTGCAAGGCCTTGTCGGACACGCTGCTGTTCGACTTTGGCATCTATGTCCAGCCGATCAATTATCCGACAGTGCCACGCGGCACCGAGCGCCTGCGTTTCACCCCGAGCCCGGTACATGACGAGATCATGATGGACGAGCTGGTCGCCGCTTTGCTCGCCGTTTGGAAGCAGTTGGGGCTTGACCGGGCCGCTTGAGGGGTTCCTCAGCGGCCGTTACCGCTTTTTTCCGAGGCCGATCTGCTTCGCATGTCGCGAACGCAGTTTGGCATAACTGGGAGCAACCATCGGATAGTCCGGCGGCAGGTTCCATTTCGTGCGGTATTCTTCCGGGGTCATGTCAAACCGGGTGCGCAGGTAGCGCTTCAGCATTTTTAGCTTCCGGCCATCCTCAAGGCAGACAATGTATTCCGGCGTCACAGACTTGCCGATGGCAACCGCCGGCTCAAACTTTTCGGGCGGAAGCTCTGTGTCCTGGGTGAGGCCCAAAATCGTGGCGTGAACGGATTTGATAAGGTCAGGCAAAGCGCCGGCTTGCAGGGAATTGTTCGCCACATATGACGAGACAATCTCCACCGTCATCCCGAGCAAGTCGGTTTTGTCCAACACTTCGTCCATCGCGCGCCCCCGCTGATGCTGTATTCGTTGAGGCAGCAACAGAACAATAGCAACGTTAACTGTAATCGGACAGATGGGTAAAGTATCAAAGGCGTCTTCTCCCTAATTTATTTGAACAATGCCTTTAACCTGAGCATCGGATTCGGCGGGGTTGCGCTGTTGCTCCCCAGCGCGGGGGCGCGTAAACAGCCGGTGACTCAGACCCGGAGGTTCACATGGCAGACTCGGTTCACATTTCTCAGTCTCTGACCGGCGGCTTCTTCACCGCTTCGCTCGCAGACCGGGATCCCGAACTTGCAGCGGCAGTCGCCAAGGAAGCCTCCCGCCAGCAGCATCAGATCGAACTGATCGCCTCCGAAAACATCGTCTCGCGCGCCGTCATGGAAGCGCAGGGCACGGTGATGACCAACAAGTACGCCGAAGGGTATCCCGGCAAGCGTTATTATGGTGGCTGTGAGTTCGTTGATATTGCTGAAGAACTGGCGATCGAGCGGGCCAAGCGTTTGTTCAGCTGCGGGTTTGCCAACGTGCAGCCGAACTCCGGCAGCCAGGCCAACCAGGGCGTCTTCCTGGCCGTGCTCAAGCCCGGCGATACCATCCTCGGCATGAGCCTCGCGGCCGGCGGCCACCTCACGCACGGCGCAAAGCCCAACCAGTCCGGCAAATGGTTCAACGCTGTGCAGTACGGCGTGCGCCCGGACGATCACCTGATCGACTTCGAACAAGTCTCGCGTCTTGCCCGGGCGCACCGTCCGCAACTTATCATTGCTGGCGGCTCGGCCTATCCGCGCCAGATCGACTTCCGCCGCTTCCGCGAGATCGCCGATGAAGTGGGCGCGCTGTTCCTCGTCGACATGGCTCACTTCGCGGGCCTCGTGGCCGGCGGCGTTCACCCCAACCCGCTCGACCATGCCCACATCGCCACCACCACCACGCACAAGACCCTGCGCGGCCCGCGCGGCGGCATGATCCTCACCAATGACGAGTCCCTTGCCAAAAAGGTCAACTCGGCCATTTTCCCCGGCATTCAGGGCGGTCCCCTGATGCATGTCATCGCTGCCAAGGCGGTTGCCTTCGGCGAAGCGCTCACACCGGAATTCCGCACCTACGCCGCCCAGGTCGTCGCCAATGCCCGCGCCATGGCAGCGGCCTGCCGTGATGCCGGACTTGATGTCGTCTCCGGCGGCACCGACACGCACCTCGCGCTCATCGACCTGCGTCCGAAGAACGTCAACGGCCGCGATACCGAAGCCGCGCTTGAGCGCGCCTACATCACCTGCAACAAGAACGGCATCCCCTTCGATCCTGCGCCGCCCGCCGTCACCAGCGGCATTCGGGTCGGCTCGCCTGCGGCTACAACGCGCGGCTTCCGCGAGGCTGAGTTCCTGCAGGTCGGTGCCTGGATCGGCGAGATCGTCGACGCCCTCGCGGCCGGCGACAGCACGTCGGTCGAAGACAGGGTGCGCGCCGAAGTCAAAGCGCTCACAGCCCGGTTTCCGATCTATGAAGGCCTGGGAGCCTGAAGCCACTTGCGGTGTCCATTTTGCGGCTCAGAAAACACGTCGGTAAAGGATAGCCGCTCTGCGGAAGATGATACCGCTGTGCGCCGCCGCCGCGTCTGCGAGAATTGCGGCGCCCGCTTCACAACGTTCGAGCGCGTCCAGCTGCGCGAGATCATGGTCGTCAAGCGCGATGGCAAACGTGCGCTGTTCGATCGTGAGAAAGTGCAGCGCTCCATCATGGTCGCGCTGCGCAAACGTCCCGTGGACCGCGAGCGGGTGGACCAGATGGTCTCCGGTATTGTGCGCAAGCTCGAAAGCGGCGGCGAAACCGAAGTGCCGTCCTCCGAAGTTGGTGAGCTCGTCATGGAAGCGCTGAAGCGCGTCGATCCCGTCGGCTATGTTCGCTACGCCAGCGTGTACCGCGACTTCAAGGATCCGAGCGACTTCGCCCAATTCATCGAGAAGGCCGCGCTGGATGAAGAAGACGCTGGCGGCGAATGAGCGGCATCCGCGTTACCCTCAAGCTCGCGACCTCGCTAGACGGGCGCATCGCCCTCGCCGATGGAACCAGCCAGTGGATTACCTCGAGCGCCTCTCGCGCCCGCGCCCATGAAATGCGCGCCGCCCACGACGCGGTCCTCGTTGGCGCCGGCACTGTGCTCGCCGATGATCCGCTGCTGACCGCCCGCACCATTCCGCTGCCCGCTCGCCAGCCGCTCCGCATCGTGGCCGACTCGCACGCACGCACGCCGCTGACGTCCAAGCTGATGACCTCGCTGAATGTCGGCCCGGTTGTCATCGTCACCGCTGGCAGCGACGCGCGTGCGCATGTCAGCGCTGGTGCCTCGGTCTGGCGCTGCGGGAACGGTATTCGCGTCAGCGTTGGGGAATTTCTCCGCCGCGCAGAAGCTGAAGGCGTTCGCACGATCCTTCTCGAAGGCGGCAGCCACCTTGCCGCGAGCTTCGTGCGCGAAGAGGCGGTGCACGAACTCGCCTGGTTCCGTGCGCCGATCCTGATTGGCGGCGAGGGGCTCTCCGCCCTCGGCGAACTCGGCCTGTCCGATCTCAAATCTGCGACCCGGTGGCGCCCTGTCGCGACGGAACGGATTGGAGCCGACGTTCTCGATACTTATGTTCGATCTGAGCAATAGGCCCCGGTTCCACGACGCGCAGGAAACTCCAATGTTTACAGGCCTCGTAACAGATGTCGGCACCATCCGCCGGGCAGTGCACCGAAACGGGCTGACCCGTTTCGAAGTCGAAAGCGGCTATCCGCTCGCCGGAATCGCCTTGGGCGCCTCTGTCCTGCATTCCGGCGTTTGCCTTACCGTCGTGGAGAAAGGCGAGGCCGAGCGCGGCGCCTGGTTCGCCGTCGAAGCGGTTCCTGAAACCCTGTCGAAAACCGTCCTCGGCAGCTGGACCGAAGGCGCCCGCGTCAATCTTGAACAAAGCCTGAAGCTTGGCGACGAACTCGGCGGCCATTTCGTTTTCGGCCATGTGGACGGCGTTGGCGAAATCGTCTCGGTCGAGCCCGAAGGCCAGAGCTTCCGCGTCACGATCCGCCCGCCAGCCGCCATCGCGCGCTATTTCGCGACCAAGGGCTCTGCTGCCATCGATGGCGTCTCGCTGACCGTCGCAGCCGCACTGCCGAACGGAGACTTCCAGGTCGCGATCATTCCGCACACCTGGGAAGTCACAACCCTCAGCACACTGAAGGCCGGAACCAAGGTCAACCTGGAAATCGACATGCTCGCGCGCTACGTCGCACGCATGATCGGCGCTGACGCGCCGGAAGGAAAGTAACCCGTCATGAGCAATGAATTCCACGCCGCCATCTCGTCTATCGAGGAAATAATCGAGGACGCCCGCAATGGGCGGATGTTCATCCTCGTCGATGCCGAGGACCGGGAGAACGAGGGCGACCTTGTCATCCCCGCAGCCTTCGCCACACCCGAGGCGGTGAACTTCATGGCCAAGCATGGCCGCGGCCTTATCTGCCTTTCGATGACACAGGAACGTGCCCACACGCTGCAACTCGACATGATGACGCGCAACAACCGCGAAAGCATGCAGACGGCGTTCACCGTTTCCATCGAAGCGAAAGAGGGGGTAACCACCGGCATCTCCGCTCATGACCGATCGCGTACCATTTCCGTCGCCATTGATCCGACTAAGGATCATGCGGATATCGTTACACCCGGCCACGTTTTTCCGCTGATCGCCAAGGAGGGCGGCACGCTCGTTCGCGCCGGCCATACGGAAGCCGCTGTAGACATCTCCCGCATGGCCGGCCTCTATCCGGCCGGCGTGATCTGCGAGATCATGAACGATGACGGCACGATGGCCCGCCTGCCGGAGCTCGTCGCCTTTGCGCAGTTGCACAACCTCAAGATCGGCACGATCGCGGACCTGATCGCCTGGCGCCGCCAGAACGATCGCTTCCTCGAGCGCCGTGTGGAGGCGCCATTGAACTCCGCCTACGGAGAAGGCTTCCGCACCGTCTGCTTCCGCAACGTGCTGGACGGCTCCGAGCACATCGCCATCGTGCACGGCGACATTCGTCCCGATTCACTGACCATTGTCCGCGTGCACCGTACTGACGTGCTCGCAGATATTCTTGGCGAGAAGGGTCCCCGCGAAGGTCTGGTCGGCAAGGCGATGCGCCTCATCGCCGAGGCGCCAGAGCCTGGCGTTGTGGTCTTCGTGAACACGATGCATCCGAACGCGCTTGCCGAGCGACTTGGCCTCAAATCAGCCGCCCCGCGCGATCCGACCGCTCCTTTGCGCGAGTACGGCGTCGGCGCTCAGATCCTGCGCGAATTGGGCGTGCGGCGGATGATTTACCTGTCTGACACTGCCCCCACCCGCGTTGCGGGGCTTGACGGATACGGCCTGACCATAGAGGGCTGGCGCCGCCTGAACGAGGAGAAAAACTGATGGCCGACCGGGTCCTCATCGCGATTTCGCGCTATTACAAGCATATCAGCGACGAGATGGAAGCGGGCGCGCTCGAAGTGCTCGAGGCGGCTGGCGCGAAGGTCACCGTGATGGAAGTGCCGGGCGCCTTCGAAATCCCGGGCCTCATCGCGATGGCGGCCGATACCAGCCGTTATGACGGCTTCCTCGCGCTCGGCTGCGTCATCCGGGGCGAAACCTCGCACTATGATTACGTCTGCGGCGAGAGCGCTCGCGGCCTGATGGACCTGATCGTCCAGCGCCGCCAGGCCATCGGCTACGGCATCCTGACCGTCGAGAACGAAGCCCAGGCCCTCGCGCGCGCGGACCGCAAGCGCAAGAACAAGGGCGCCGAAGCTGCCAATGCTTGCCTTGCGATGATCAGGTTCCGCAAAGAGCTGATCCGTTGAGCTCCCAGAAACTCCCCTTTGACGTGACGCGTGCCCGCCGGGCCGGCGCGCGCCTCGCGGCGGTTCAGGCGCTCTATGAAATGGAGCAGACGGAGAAATCCGCCCGCGCGACGATCCGCGAGTTCATGGAGGACCGCCTCGGCCTCGGCCCGGACGGCACGCCGATTGAAGACGCGGACCCCGATCTCTTCAAGTCCGTCGTCAACGCGGTTGTCGACAATCAGGCTCGCATTGACAATGCCATCCTCGCGCGCCTCGCCGAAGGCTGGAAGCTGACCCGGCTGGACGCGACGATGCGCGCCCTGCTGCGTGCGGCGGGCGCAGAGTTTATCACCCACCCGGAGTTGTCAGACGCGGTGATTCTGGACGAGTACGTCTCGCTCGCGCATGACTTCTTCGACGAACCGGATGCCAAGTTCGCCAATGCGCTTCTGCAGAACGTAGGCCGGGACCTGCGCGCCTAGATTGTGGCGTGCAGTTTTTCACGCCCCGCTTATTCGGCGCTCACCTGCACAACCCGCCGCCCCGAATTCTCGCCCCGGAACAATCCGCAGAAGGCTTCCGGCATGGCTCCAATGCCGGTGAAGCGTTCCTCCTGCGTCTTCAATTGTCCGCTTGCGGTCATTTTCGCCATCGTGCCCAGCGCCTCCGGGAAGCCGCGAGCAAAGTCGAACACGACAAGCCCCTGCATGTTCACGCGGTGTGTGATGAAGGGTTTGGTGTTGACGATGCCGGGCGTTTGATCTGGCGTCAGATTATAGTCCGCCACCTGGCCTGAAATACAGATCCGTCCGTTCAGCGCCATCAGCGGCAAGACGCGGTTGACCATTGCATTTCCGACATTGTCGAAAAGGACGTCAACGCCTTTCGGAAATTCGGCGGCGACTGCGCCGGTCAGGTCAGGGGCGGTCTTGTAATTGATCGCGGCATCAAAGCCGGCCTCATTCACCAGCCAGGCGCACTTTTCGTCGGAGCCCGCCACGCCGACGACTTTCGAGGCGCCCCAAGCCTTGGCCAACTGCCCTGCGGTTGCGCCAACCGGTCCCGCCGCAGACGTGACGAGAACGCCGTCACCGGGCTTGAAGCGCGCCACGTCCTTGGTTCCGAACCAGGCCGTCAGGCCCGGCACGCCGAGCACGCCGATCCAGGCCGAAAGCGGCACGCCGGGCACGTCCATCACCTTGCCGATGAACCCTTTGCCGGACTGCACCGAATGGGTTTTCCAGCCTCCGGCGCAGAACACTTTCGTGCCCACCGGCCAGTCCGGATTGTTCGAGGCATCGATGATGCCGACGCTGAACCCGTCGATTGGTTTGCCGAGGGGCAGGGCGGCCGCGTAACTGTCGCCGCCCGAAAGGCGCGACCGTGTGCCGGGGTCCACAGAGCACCAGACATGCCGGACACGGAATTGTCCGTCCTTCGGCTCGGGTAGCGGCAGGCTTTCGAGCCGGAAGTCGGAAGGCTTCGGTGCGCCCTCGCAATACTGTGTCAGCACGATCTGTTGCATTTCACCCATCGGTCCTGTCCTCCATTATTTTCTTGCAGGCTATTTTCAGCGCTTCCGGATAAAGCCGGTGTTCCTGGGGCAGGGTCCGTGCGGCCAGCGTCTCGGCGTTATCTCCTGGCAGGATCGGTACGCGGGCCTGCGCGATGATCTCGCCTTCGTCGACGCCAGCGCTCACCCAGTGTACGGAGCATCCGGCCTGCGCATCGCCCGCATCGATTGCGCGCTGGTGCGTATCAAGTCCTTTGTATTTCGGCAGCAGGGAAGGGTGGATATTGATCATCCGACCCTCCCAGCGTTTCACGAACCAGGGCGTCAGCACGCGCATGAAACCGGCGAGTGCAATGATCTCCACGCCTGCGCCGCGCAGCGTCGCATCGACATGGAATTCGAACGCCTCGCGGTCCCTGCCATAGGTCTTGTGATCAATCGCGACAGCTGGCGCTCCCGCGGCCTCGGCGATCTTCAGTCCCGCCGCATCCGGCCGGTTGGACAACACGAGCACCGGCTCGGCTGGAAAGTCCGGATCGGCCGCCGCTGCGTTCAACAGCGCTTCCATGTTCGAGCCGCGCCCGGAAATCAGGACGGCGAGTTTCAGCCGCCTCATGCCGCGGCAAGCCCGCCTACCACGCGCACGTCCTCGCCGGCGGCCTTGAGGTCTGAGAGCACCCCTGCCGCGTCGCCCGGGCTGACGGCGAGCACCATGCCGATGCCCATGTTGAACGTGCGGTGCATCTCGTCCAGCGCGACGCCGCCGGCATCTTGCAGCCATTGGAAGACCCGGGGAGGCGACCAGCTCGCGCGGTCAATGTTGGGAACCAGATGATCCGGGCACATGCGCGGCGTGTTTTCAGTCAGCCCGCCACCCGTGATGTGAGCGAGGCCCTTTATGCGGCCCGACCGGATCAGAGGCATCACCAAAGGTGCATAAAGCCGGGTCGGCGTGAGCAGCGCCTCGCCCAGCGTCTGGGCATCAGAGAACGGCGAGGGGCCGCCGTAGAAGAGGCCTTCGCGGGCGACAATCCGGCGGATCAGGGAATAGCCGTTCGAATGCGGCCCGGACGAAGCGATGCCAATCAGTACATCTCCGGCCGTCATGTCGCCCATTCGTGGCAGGACCTTGTCCCGGTCAACCGCGCCGACAACGAAACCGGCGAGGTCGTAATGTCCGGGTGGGTACATCCCCGGCATCTCGGCCGTTTCGCCGCCGACGAGTGCGCAGCCCGAAAGCCGGCAGCCCTCGGCGATTCCGGCGATGACGGCCTCGGCAATCCCGCGTTCGAGTTTGCCGGTTGCAAAATAATCGAGGAAAAACAGTGGCTCAGCGCCTTGGGCCAGCACATCATTGGCGCACATCGCCACAAGGTCGATGCCGACGGTGTTGTGAATGCCGGTCTCGAAGGCCAGCATCAGCTTGGTACCGACGCCGTCCGTGCCGGACACCAGCACCGGATCGGTATACCCGGCGGCCTTCAGGTCAAACAACGCGCCAAAGCCGCCAAGGCCGCCCATGACGCCGGCGCGGGCGGTTGCCTTCGCCATCGGCGAAATGGCCTCAACGAGGCGTTCGCCTGCCTCAATATCGACACCCGCGTCGCGGTATGAGAGGGGCGGTTTAGAGGTCGCAGTCATCTGGTTTGGCCCCGCAGCTTGCCCGAACCGGCGCGTTAGCATGGGGCTGGCCGGAGTTCCAGTGAAGGTTCGGAAGTGAAGCGCGCGGTTTCCGGTTCAGATTGCGCCTGATAGAAGATGCACAGCTGAGGAGTTTGCCCGTCATGATTCGAATGGTTCTCGCCGCGATGCTCCTGTCGCTGGTCGGCACAGGCGCCGTCTACGCCGACACGAAGGACGTTTATACAATCCGGGGAATTTCCGTCGACGAGTCGGCGGGCAGCGTGATCGAGGCCCGCGAAAAGGCGATGGCGTCGGCCCGCTTGGCTGCCGCTCGGCTGCTGATCAACAAGATTACGCTGGCAACAGACCGCTCGGCTGTGGGCGGCATCAAGATCGACGGCGCGCTGGCCTCCAAGTTCACCGCTGCTGTGGACGTTGAGGAAGAAACTGCCGGGGCCGGCCGCTATCGCGGCAAGCTGGCTGTGGTGCTGAACCCGCAAACCGTGCGTGTCTATCTCGACTCGATCAAGGTGCCCTATCTGGATGCGCAGGCTCCGCTGGCTTTGATGGTGCCGGTCACGGCGTCCGGTTCCCAGACGGCCTGGACTGAAGCATTCGGGGAGCGCAACCGGAACGCGCTCGTTCCGTCGATCACCGCAACCCAGCAAAGCTACGGCGTGTCCTCGGCATGGAGCAGTATCTCCTCCGAAGCGGCCTCGCTCAATGCCCGCCGCGGTATTCTCGCGGAGCTCCAAGGCCGCGAAGGCGCCTGGCGCGTTGTGGTCTCGACGGTTACGGCGACCGGCAACGAACCTGTGGGCGCAACCCCTCCCGCAGCATCCTTGTCCCAGGCAGCCGAAGCTGTGTCGAACCTCCTGGACGAATCCTGGAAACAGAACTCCATCGTTCGCGATGGCTCGCGCACCGATGTTTCGGCCTCGGTTCGGTTCACCTCGCTTGCCGAGTGGAACACGCTGCGCGGCGCGCTCGCGCGCTCGCCGCTGGTATCGGACTTCCGGACAAAGGCGGTTGCCCGAGAAGGCGCAATCGTGACCTTCTCTTTTGCCGGCGACGAATCGCGCCTGCGCAATGACTTGGTCCAGCGCGGGGTCACGCTCGGCCGGGAAGCGAACGAACTCACGCTGCGTTCGGCTGTCTCGACGTCCGCTGTTCAGTGACGTCAGACGGCGCGGATCCGGATAGTACGCCGTTTCAGGCGATGTTCGGGTTCCCGCCGCCGCCTGCGCGGTGGGATCTGGTTCTGGCCGGCCCGCACAACGCAGCGGCGTTGCGCATTGCCGTAAACCCGGAAAACTGGGCGACGCCGGTGCTGGCGATCACGGGGCCAGCCAAGTGCGGCCTAAGCTTTCTGGCCGAGGCCTGGGCTGGCAGGTTTGACGGCGCGCTGATGTCACCTGCTACCCTTACAAAAGTGGGGCGGAGGGGGCTCGACGAACTCGCCGCGCGGCATGTGGCCGTCGACGACGCCGATCCTGGCGGCGCGAAGCAGGATGAGGCGCTGTTGTCGCTGATGAACCTTGTGAGCGCTTCCGGTGGCCGCTTGTTGCTACTGTCCCACCGGGCACCGTCACAATGGCGTACGCCCTCGGCCGATCTCAGATCGCGCCTCAAGGCCCTGCCGACTGGCGAGATCGGCCCACCGGACGAAGGTTTGTTGCGGGAGCGGCTCATTCTGGGCGCCGAACGGCGTTTTCTGCGTCTTTCGCCTGAGACGCTCAACTATCTGGTGCCCCGGCTCGAACTTGCCTATGACGCGGCTGAGAACTTAATGGACAGACTCAGCAACGCCGTCAGCCAACATGACCGGGCGCCCAGTTTGCCGCTGGCCCGCCTGGTCCTGAACGAGATGACCGGCGGCGGCGAGGATAACGCGGCGGAGAGGTGAACCCGGATGCCAGACGGCCAACAACGCCTGAACAAGCAACTGCTTGGCTCGCCGCAGCGATTCCTTAACCGGGAACTCTCCTGGCTCGAATTCAACCAGCGTGTTCTCGAGGAAGCGGGCAACCCCGCGCATCCTTTGCTGGAACGCCTGCGCTTTCTGTCCATCTCGGCCAGCAACCTCGATGAGTTCGACATGGTCCGCTATGCGGGCCTGCGGGAACAGGTGCGTGCCGGCGTCAGCAAGCTCAGTCAGGATGGCCTGACCCCCGCGCAACAGGTGGCCGAAGTCGAGGCCGCCGCCCTTCGCCTGATCGGCGGGCAGCTGCAGCGCTGGCGCGACCTCAAGGCGGAGATGGAAGGCGAAGGTATCCATGTACTCAGCGCGGACGGCCTGACGAAACGCGAACGCGCGGAAATTGAAGCCCACTTCCATGCCAACATTTTCCCGATCCTGACACCATTGGCGATCGACCCTGCCCACCCGTTCCCATTCATCCCGAACCTGGGCTTCACAATTGCCTTCGACCTGCAGCCGCTGAATGGCGGGGAGGGGCATGTGGGCATCGTGCCCATGCCGACCTTCGTGCGCCGGTTCATCCGCCTGCCGAAGGGTAACAAGCCGGGAATTCGTTTCATTGCCCTGGAAGATGTGATCGGACTGTTCCTGCCGAACCTGTTTCCCGGTTTCAAAGAAGCTGGCCGCTGCCTGTTCCGGATCATTCGCGACAGCGATATCGAGATCGAGGAAGAATCCGAAGACCTGATCCGTGAATTCGAGGTGCTGCTGAAACAACGCCGCCGGGGACGGATTGTCCGCCTGCGGATGCAAACGAGCGCGCCTGAAGGGCTTCGGCAATTCATCATGCGGGAAATCGGTGCCGAACCCTCCGACATCGTGCTGTACGATGGTATTCTCGGGATGGCGCGGTTGTCCGAACTGATCGTTGAAGATCGTCCGGACCTTTTGTTCTCGCCTTATGAGCCGCGCTATCCGGAACGCATCAAGGAGATGGGCGGGGATATCCTGTCTGCGATCCGCGCTAAGGACATTATCGTCCATCACCCGTTCGAGAGCTTTGACGTCGTCGTCGAATTCGTCCGTCAGGCCGCGGCTGATCCACAGGTCGTCGCGATCAAGCAGACCCTTTACCGCACCACCGTAAACTCCCCGATTGTCGGCGCCCTGATCGAGGCGGCCGAGTCCGGCAAGACCGTGACCGCACTTGTCGAAATCAAGGCGCGCTTTGACGAGGAAGCCAACCTGCGTCTGGCGCGCGACCTTGAGCGCGCTGGCGTTCAGGTCGTGTACGGATTTATCGAGTACAAGACCCACGCCAAGGTCTCTCTGGTTGTGCGGCGCGAGGGTAGTGAGCTGCGCACTTACACCCATTTCGGCACCGGCAATTATCACCCCGTCAACGCGCGCATCTACACCGATCTGTCTCTGTTCACGGCCGACCCCGCGCTCGGCCGCGACGCCAACCGCCTGTTCAACTTCGTGACGGCGAACCGGGAGCCGCCAGACGTGGCCCCGGATTTCGAGACGATTTCGATGGCGCCGGTGAACCTCAAGGAACACCTGCTTGAGATGATCGAAGCAGAGGCAATCGCGGCGAGAAAGAAAAAGCCCAGCGGCATCTGGGCGAAGATGAACTCCCTCGTGGACGGCGATGTGATTGACGCGCTGTATCGCGCGAGCCAGGCGGGCGTGCCGATTGCGCTGGTCGTGCGCGGTATCTGCTGTCTGCGCCCCGGTATCCCGGGCCTGTCCGAGAACATTACGGTCAAGAGCATCGTTGGCCGTTTCCTCGAACACGCGCGCATTCTTTGCTTTGCGAATGGTGAAGACTTGCCGTCGCCCAATTCCAAAGTGTTCATGTCGTCGGCCGACTGGATGCCGCGTAACCTGATGCGGCGCGTCGAGGTGCTCGTGCCGATCCAGAACTCGACGGTGCACCGGCAGGTGATGAACCAGATCATGGTGGCCAACCTCAACGATGAGCAGCAGTCCTGGCTGATGCACTCGGATGGCACCTACGAGCGCTACCGCAGCACGGCCGCGGACGGCGCTTTCTCCGCGCACGGATATTTCATGGCAAACCCCAGTCTCTCGGGCCGGGGCAGTGCGCTTGAAGTCAGCTTGCCGCCGCGCCTGACACTGCCGCAGGCGCCTAAATGAGCATCCCGCAGCCCCGGCAGGCGGGGATTATCGACATCGGCTCGAACTCCGTTCGCCTCGTGATCTGCGATGTGCTCGGCGCGTCTATCCTTCAAAGTTTCAACGAGAAGGTCATGGCCGGGCTCGGCGAGGGGCTGACGCGCACGGGGCGCCTTTCGCCGTCCGGTGTCGAGGCCGCGCTCGGCGCACTGGCCCGCTTCCGGGCGATCCTCAAAGCGCTGAATGTCGAGACCTGGCAGGCGGTGGCAACCGCAGCGGTGCGCGCCGCCGAAGATGGTAGCGAGTTTGTGAAGCAGGCGAGCAAGGTGCTGGGGCGCCCCGTCCGACTGCTCTCCGGCGCTGACGAAGCACGCCTCTCGGCGCGCGGGGTTGAGATCAATCTCTACAAGCCGGTTGGTTTGATCGGAGACCTGGGCGGGTCGAGCCTTGAATTCCAAGGCATCGGCGGTGCGCCTGGCGGGGGCGAGAGCCTGATGATCGGACCGCTGGCTTTGGCAGATGTGGCGGGAGAGCCCAAAGAACTCCGTAAACGGATCAGGGATGCGTTGAAGACCAGCGTCGCGCTCGCCGAAGCCAAAGGGCGGTTTTATGCCGTCGGCGGCGCGTGGCGCGCGTTTGCGCGGTTGGTCATGGAGCTTGAGCGCTATCCGCTTAAGGTGCTTCAAGGCTACCAGATCAATGAAGGTCAGGTGGCACGCGCGGCCAGGTTGACTGTGGATGCCCTGACCAACCCTGCTGCACGTACGCAGATCGAGGCATTGGACCGCAAGCGGGCAAGGCTGCTGCATGTTGCGGCGATCACGATCGAAGAAATACTCGTCATCGGCAAACTCGATGGTGTGACCATTTCGGCGGCGGGTGTGCGCGAGGGGGTCATTCAGGAATTGATGAACATGCGGGCGGATGATCCGCTGACGGACGGCGTGATTGCTTATACACGGCTCGACATCAACCAGATCGCCTTCGGCCGGGCCTTGCACGAGTTCATCGCGCCTGCGCTGCTCCCTGAGCCGGACCTCTTCGGCTCGGCTGCGGCGGATATCCGGATCGAGAAAGCCGCCTGCATGATGGCCGACAGCGCGGGCCGTTTCCATCCGGACCACCGGGCGGAGATGGCCTATGACCAGGCTTTGCGCGCGCCCTATTGCGGCATCAGCCATCCCGAACGCGCCCTGATCGCGTATGCGATCGGTTGCCGGTATGAGAAGGATTTCAAACGGCCTGCGGAGCATCTCGGCCTGACCAGCGAAGCGCAGGCCGACCGGGCGCGGCAGATCGGATTGCTCATGCGGCTTGGCGCAGTGTTCTCGGGTCGCTCGGGTCCGATCCTGAAGCGTGCGGCGTTGCGGCGCGTGGGCGACACGCTGGAACTGCTCGTCGATCCGCGAGACAAGCTGCTGATTTCCGAGACAGTCGAGCGGCGTCTCGCGCAGGCCGCCGGGCAGCTTCGGCTCAAGTCGCGGACGAGCGTGCGGTTAGGGAACTGATTCAGACGTCGAACAAACGCACTTGTCCGCCTGCGAACGAAACAGCGAGCTTTCCTGACAGCAGCGCGGTGGCCTTCCTGCCGAACATCTCATACCGCCAGCCTGTCATCGCAGCGATGTCTTCGCTCGTCTCGCCGCGGGCGATGCGGTCGATATCGGCCGAGTTCGCAATCAGCCGGGGGACGACGTCGTTCTCATCAGAGACATGCTTGAGCAGCACCTTAAGCAGTTCAGGTGCGCCCGCCGGGATTTGTGCGTTCTGGACCTGACGAGCCATCTCGGGGGCATACGTATCCGGCGCGTCGATGGCCGCGCGGACCGCCTCAAGCAGGCCCTGGCCGTGTTTCGAGCGGATGAAGCCGTTCGGCACGGCGCGCAGCTGGTTGAAGTCTTCTTCCGTGCGCGGCTTCTGGGCAGCGATTTCCTGGATCGCGTCATCCTTGAGGATGCGGCGGCGTGGCTTGTCCAGTTCCTGCGCCACACGCTCCCGCCAGGCAGCGACGGAGACGACCACCGCCGCATAGTCCTTCTTGGGCATGCGAAGCTTGAGCCGCTGCCAGGCGTTCATGGGCTCGGTATCGTAAGTGGCTGGGTCTTCCAGCTCAGCCATTTCTTCGCGCACCCAGGCGAGGCGGCCTGCGCGGTCGAGATCGTCTCGCATTCGCTGGTAGCAATCGCGCAGGTGCGTCACGTCGCCGAGGGCGTAGATCAGCTGCTTCTGGCTCAGGGGGCGGCGCATCCAGTCTGTGAACTGGCTGGACTTGTCGATCTGCTTGCGCAGCACGCGCTGGACGAGATTGTCGTATGAGATCGAATCACCGAAGCCAAGCGCCATGGCGGCGACCTGGGTATCGAAAACCGGGCCGGGGGGATGGCCGATCAGCCGGTTGAAGATTTCGATGTCCTGCCGGGCGGCATGGAATACCTTGGTTTGCCGGTCCGAGGCGATCAGGTCGAGGAAAGGCTTGATGTCCAGATCTTCGGCCCGGGGGTCGATCAGGCCCTCGACACCGGGTCCGGAGGCCTGGATCAGGCACAGTTCGGGCCAGTAGGTCGTCTCCCTGTGGAATTCGGTATCCACGCAGACGAATTCAGCCTCCGAAAGCCGCCCGCAAAGGTCTTCGAGGGCGGCCTGCTCAGTGATCGGCGTCAGGGTGTTGTCAGTCATTGCGCGAGCGCTTATCGCACCTGCTTGACAAAGGCGAGGGGGTCTGTGCCCTACGCCCCTTCTTTCCAGTCCGGAGTACATATCCGATGCATGCCTATCGCACCCATACCTGCGGGCAATTGCGCAAGTCCCATGTCGGTGAAACCGTCAGGCTGTCCGGCTGGTTGCACCGCCGCCGCGACCATGGCGGGGTCATGTTCATCGACCTGCGAGACCATTATGGGCTGACCCAGATCGTCTTCAATCCGGGCTCACCGGGCTTTGTCACGGTTGAGCGGCTGCGCGCTGAGAGCGTGATCACCGTCGAGGGCAGGGTGGTCGCCCGGGATGCGGACCTTGTGAACGCGAATCTCGCCACCGGCGAGATCGAGATCGTGGGCGGGGCCGTGTCGGTCCAGTCCGAGGCGGCTGAGCTGCCGATGCCGGTGTTTGGCGACCATTCCTATCCGGAAGAGATCCGCCTCAAGCATCGCTACCTCGACCTGCGCCGGGAGCAGCTGCACAAGAACATGGTGCTGCGCTCAAACGTGATCGCAAGCCTGCGCCGCCGGATGGTGGCTGAGGGCTTCACCGAGTACCAGACGCCGATCCTGACCGCCTCCAGCCCGGAAGGCGCGCGCGACTTCCTCGTGCCGAGCCGGATGCACCCCGGCGAGTTCTATGCCCTCCCGCAGGCGCCGCAGCAGTTCAAGCAGCTGTTGATGGTTTCCGGCTTTGACCGCTACTTCCAGATCGCCCCCTGCTTTCGCGACGAGGACGCCCGCGCGGACCGCTCGCCGGGCGAGTTCTACCAGCTCGATATCGAGATGAGCTTTGTGACGCAGGACGACGTGTTCGGGGCCATCGAACCGGTGATGCGCGGCGTGTTCGAGGAGTTTGCCGACTGGGACGGCAAGGGCCGCACCGTCGCGCCCGGCCCATTCCCGCATATTCCGTATGCTGAGGCGATGCTGAAGTATGGCGTCGACAAGCCGGACCTGCGCAACCCGATCATCTGCGCCGATGTTTCCGACATCGTCACGCGCGATGACGTGACGCTCGCCGTATTCAAGAAGATCGTCTCCGGCGGCGGGATCGTACGCGCCATCCCTGCGCCGAACTCCGGGGGGCAGGCGCGCAGCTTCTTCGACAAGATGGATGCCTGGGCGAAAAAGGAAATGCAGGCTCCGGGTCTCGGCTACATGCGTTTCGTTGAGGAAGGTGGGCAACTTTCTGCAACCGGCCCGATCGCGAAGTTCTTCGAACCGGCCGCACTCGCCGCATTGGCAGAGCGCACCGGCATCAAGGCGGGCGACGCGCTGTTCTTCTCGGCCGGCGACAAGACCGCCGCCGTTAAGCTGCAAGGCCAGGCGCGCATCCGTATCGGTGAGGAATTGGGCCTGATCGAGCCGGGTATCTTCCGCTTCTGCTGGATCGTCGATTTCCCGATGTACGAATGGGACGAAGACAACAAGAAGGTGGACTTCAGCCATAACCCGTTCTCGATGCCGCAGGGCGGCATGGAAGCATTGCTCGCCGCCGACACCGTCGAGAAGCAGCTGGCGCTGAAAGCGTTTCAGTATGACATCGTGTGCAACGGCGTCGAGCTCTCGTCCGGCGCCATCCGGAACCACCGTCCCGAGATCATGCTGAAAGCGTTCGAGCTGGCCGGCAAAGGGCCGGAAGTCGTTGAGGACAAGTTCGGCGGCATGCTGAACGCCTTCCGCTTCGGCGCCCCGCCCCACGGCGGTATCGCGCCGGGTGTGGACCGCATCGTCATGCTGCTGGCGGAGGCTGACAGCTTGCGCGACGTGATCCTGTTCCCGATGAACCAGCAGGCACGCGACCTGCTGATGGGCGCGCCAAGCCCGGTGGAAGATCGTCAGCTCAAGGAGCTTAACATCCGGCTGGCGCCTGCGGCAAAGGGCTAGATCAGGATAATCATCCGTTAGCGGATGAAGAGCCTCCGGCCCTGGCGCTACTGCGCCGCCAGCTGCGCGTTCGTGCAGAGTGGCAGGGTTTGCCTGGCGGGCAGGCGGGTGGAGAGTGATCCGCACGCGCCTTCGAAGTCAGCGGTGTCGAAGCCCGTGACGCCAGAAAGGTTAGCGCCCGGGAAGCGGGCATCCTTGAACGAGGCGCCGGTGATGTCGGCGCCGTTCAGGCGTGCGTTCTTGAAGTTCGCGCCGTTGAAGATGGTGCCTTTGAGGTTTGCGCGCTCAAGGACCGCGCCGAAGAAGTTACCGGCTGACATGTCGGCATCGACGAGATTCGCGATGATCAGCTCAGCCTCTTCGAAGTTGGCGCCGACCATGATGGCGTCCTGAAGGCTCGCGCCGTAAAGGAGCGCGCCGGAAAGGTCGGCGCCCGAGGCGTTGCTCTCCTGCAGGCGCGTGCCTGCCAGGGTGGCTCCGGAGAGTTTCGCGTTCGTGAGCACTGCGCCGCGCATGTCTGCGCCGGTGAGGTTCGCGCGCTCAAAGTTCACAGATTCTGCGCGGACGGCGCGCATTACGGAATAGTCGAGCTTGGCTTCAGAATAGTTTGCGCCAGCGAGCGTCCAGCCAGTGAGGTTGCGGCCGGAAAGCTCGCAAGTTGCGCAGGTGCCGACGTAGCTCGGGGACCAACCGACGGGTTGTCCTTGGGCAAGCGCCGGAGGCGCTGCAAGCGCAGCCAGACTGCCTACGAAAGAGATGACGCGCGCGTTCAGACTGTCCATGGCATCCGGGATAACGGTTTCCGGGTATTCACTAAACTGAACAAACCGTAAGAACTGTAAATGCTTCGCGACTGTTGCAGGCTTGCAATAAGACCTTACCGAACGTCAGGTTTTTTTCCCTTGGAAAGCCTTGCAGGCAGCTTGGCCAGTCGCGCGACAGGTTACTGGCTGGCGCGGCAGTCTTCGCCGCACGTGTCACAGGCGAAGTGGCCGTCCGGCCCGGCTTCGAACAGCGTGAAGCTGCCGCAGGCGGGGCAGGCGCGCGAGGTGTATTCCGGCGAAAGCGATTCAGCGGCGACCTCAGGCTCCTCTACGGCCTTCTCGGCGCGGCGCTTGTCCAGGATCACGATATTGTCCGGCAACTGCCCTCGCGAGAAGCCGCGCGAGATGAGCTGGGCCGCCTCCGTGGAAAAGGTCGCGGTCTCGCCCCGTGTGGCATCGCCGGCGCCCCGGCCGAGACCGTCATGAGTGACGTCCGCTTCCGCCAGATCCTCGCGTCTCAGATAGGACACGGCCAGCTCCCGGAAAATATAGTCAAGGATCGAGGTCGCCCTTGTGATCTTGTCATTTCCGGTCACTTCGCCGGCCGGCTCGAACCGGGTGAACACAAACGCGTCTGCATATTCCTCCAGCGGCACCCCGTATTGCAGGCCGAGGGAGACCGAGATCGCAAAGTTGTTCATCAGGCTCCGGAAGGCTGCGCCTTCCTTGTGCATGTCGATGAAGATCTCACCGAGGCTGCCATCATCGAATTCGCCCGTGTGCAGGTACACTTTGTGGCCGCCGACGGTGGCTTTCTGGATGTAGCCCTTGCGCCGGTCCGGCAGGCGCGTGCGGCGCACGCGGGGGGGCTCCTCGGACAAGGCGGGCAGGTCTGGAAGGGCTTCGGCGTCTTCGGCGATCTCCTCGGCGAGCGAGATGATCTGCTCCATCCGCAGCCGCAGGTCGTCCGACGGGGGCGCGCGGTGGCCGGTCAGCAGGGCTGAGAGACCCGCGGCCATGGCGGCCTGGGCGAGTTCCAGGCCATCCGCAGACGGCGCCCGGAGCATCCCCATGCCGCCTAGCGCTTTGGAGGCAGCGGCCGTGAAGCGGATCTCTGCATCGGCAGACACTTGCAGCCCGAAGCCTGCGCCAGCGAGGCCTTTGCCAGCGATTTCATCGATTGCGCCGTCGATGGCGAGTTCAGCGGCCGCAATGTCCTTCTTCGAGAAGCCGACCGCCGAAAGCAGCGCCCGGCCATCCGAGTCGAACCGCTCCGGCGGCAGTTTCAAATCATGGCTGATGATCTCGTCGCCAAGCACCCAGCGTGAGAAAGCGGCGTTGAGCGGCAGGCCGTCACCGATGGCGCGGGCGACCCGCTCGACGGCCTCGTCGGTGAAGCCCCGGTCGCGCAGCCGGTTTCGGCCGAGGGCGGAATCGAGGTCATGCTCGCCGGCCTGGGCGAGACGTTCGAGCAACATGGGCAGCTGCTCCGGCGCCCGGCGGGCAAGGCCGAGCCGGGCGGCCCGGCTGAGGCTCGGCGCATCTTCGCCATAAGCGAGCACCGTGCGAACGGGCGCGGCGCCCTCGCTTTCGCATTCAGGCAGAGCGGCGGCCATGTCTCGGAGCGGCAGGATGGCGAGCTGGCACGTCCGGCGGCCACTTGCTTTCAGCCCTTCGATGCCGAGATAGCGGCCATGTGCAGCCGGGAAGGCAGCGCCTGTGGCAGCAGATTTCACCAGGGCCGCCAGGGCGGCGCCGGTGGCAACGCCGGTCTCGGAGGCATAGTCGAGCCCGAGAGACAGGACGGCGGCGCCAAGGCCGGCAACGACCAGCATACTGTCTCCGAGGCTGCGGGCGGCGGCTTCGACCGAGGCGATAAGGTAATCGGCTTCGAGCCCGGCGGGACCAACCGCTTGCGCCAAGTCCAGAACGCGGCAGCGCGTGCCCGCTTCGGGGAGCGGGTTGCGCATGAGGTGGATTTCGGCGCCTTCTTCAAGCGCGGCGAGCAGGTTTTCCGCGAGCCCCGCATCAATATGCCCGGCATCAAACACGCCGGGACGGGGGGAGGGCGTGCTCACGGCGGCAGCGCGCAGGGCCGCGGCGGTCTTCAGGATGCCGCCCGGCTGACGAAGGGCTTCTTCCAGCATATCCTGGGGCAGTCCGGCGGCCAGCGCCTCGGCCAGCTCGGCATTCCTGGGCGCGTCCCCGAGGCGTTCCAGCATTTCAGCGGTCGCGAGTTGTGAGACGCCCAGGAGGTTTGCGGCCGACCAGGCGGCGCGGACATCCCGCAAAGCCGCAGCATTGAGGGGTTGGGGCGCACGTCCGGCCGAGCGCAGCAGGTCCCGCAGGCGCATTTCGGCGGAGATGAGCCCGTCCGCTTCAGCCGCTTCGAGCAGTTCCGTATGTGATTTTGCGGACATGAATGGGGCTCCGGGCCGAATCAGCTCAGCACAGGGTGCCGGGGGATCCGCGTAGCTGCAAGGCCTTCCGGCCTGCTTCAACAGGCAAGATTGCGTGCAGAAGGCGAATGGATTAACCCGCACAGCCTGGCCATATTGCGGCCATCAAGTGAGGTCAGGACAACACCCATGTTGAAGCAGCTTTTCACCTGGTGGAGCGGAAACACGATCGGCGCCGCGTTCGATATCAACCGGCGTTCCAACGCCATTGGCACGGACGAGTACGGCAATCGCTATTTCGAGGAGCGCAAGCCGTCGACCGAGGGCCGCCGCCGCCGGTATGTGATGTACAATGGCCTCGCCGAACCGTCGAAAGTCCCGGCGGACTGGCATGGATGGCTGCACCACACGCTCGATACACCGCCCACCAAGATGCCGCTCGACCGGCGCGAGTGGGAAATTGACCATACGCCGAATATGACGGGGACACCGTTCGCAACGCGCCCGAAAGGCAGCCTGGCTGTGGGGGACGCCCGCCAGAAGTCTGACAGCGATTACGAGGCCTGGAAACCGGATGCGTGAATCTGTCTTTGAAACGCTGGTTGGCGCCATTGTGGTGGCCATCGCAGCGCTTTTCCTCTGGTTCGCGCTGGCGCGCGGCGGCGAAGCCTCGGCCAGCACAGCGCAGTATGACGTGACGGCGCGCTTCAACAACGTGTCTGGCCTGTCGCGGGGCTCAGACGTACGCATCGCTGGCGTGAAGGCCGGTATTGTGAAAGCCATCGACGGCGACCCAGTCCGCTTCGAAGCCGTTGTGACGTTGGCGCTCGATTCCAAATGGGCGCTTCCGGATGATACCGATGCGCGTATCTCGACGGACGGCCTGCTGGGCGGCGCATACATCGCGCTTGAGCCCGGCGCCGGAACAGAGACGATTGCGCAGGATGGAACCGGCATCATCGAGTACACGCGCGGCAGCGTCGATCTGCTGACACTGTTCGCGTCGTTTGCGGCGGGCAGCGGATCGCCCGATGATGTGTCCGCGGATGAAACGGCAGACCCGCTGGAGCTTGAACCATGAGAACTGTTTTCCGTCTGGCGGCCTTCGCGATCGTTGGTCTCTCGATCGCCGGAATCGCGTCTGCGGTTTCCTATTCGAAGCAGGACCGCGCCACGCTGCGCGCGCTCGACAAGATCACAGGCCGCTCGACCGACATCGTCGTCAAGCTTGGTCAGCCAGTGGTCTTCGGATCACTCAATATCGAGCTTCAGGCCTGCTTCCAGTCGCCGCCAGAAGAGGTGCCCGAAAGCGCCGCTTTCCTGCGCGTCTCATCGACACAGCCTGTGTCCGAAGAACAGCTTGAAGGCACTGAAGATGCGTCTGCTGAAACCGCCCAGCCGCTGATCTTTTCCGGCTGGATGTACGCGTCTTCGCCGGGCCTCAGCGCGCTCGAACATCCGGTTTACGATATCTGGGTGATCCGTTGCACGGCGCCTGCGCCCGTAAAACTGCCAGACCGCGTCACCATCCCGCTCGGTGAAGAACCGTTGACAGATGATGTGCCAGCGACGCTCTCGGGAACCGACGAGCCGCCGGTGATCGAAGAGGTCGTTCCGGAGCCTGAGCCGATCGACTGACGCGCCTGTGGCGGGTGAAACGTCATCTTCAGTTTCAGCGCTGCGTCGAGGCGCGCGCGGAAATCTTCGCGCGAAACTTCGAACATCCCGAACTGATCGAGGTGCGGGTTGTGGAACTGGGCGTCCAGCAGCATGTAACCGCGATCAATCAGGTGAGCGACAAGGTGCACGAGCGCGATCTTCGAGGCATCGGTCGCGCGGCTGAACATGCTTTCGCCGAAGAACGCGCCGCCGAGCGCGACGCCATAAAGGCCGCCGACGAGCTCTTCGCCGTCCCAGCATTCGACTGAGTGGGCATACCCGCGGCGATGCGCGAGGGTGTAAACGCTGATGATGCCGTCATTGATCCAGGTCGTCGGCCGATCGGGGTGAGGCTCTGCGCAGGCTTCGATGACGCTCCGGAACGCCGTGTCGAACGTGACGCGGAACGGATCCTGACAGACCTTCCGCTTCAGGCGTTTGGGAATGTGAAAACCCCTTAGAGGCAGCAGGCCGCGACGCTCGGGGCTCATCAGGAAGAAACTCGGATTGTCCCGGGAATCTGCCATCGGAAAGATGCCCTTCCGATAGAATTGCAAAAGGTCTTCAACAGAGAAGGGCGTGGCCATCGGCAAGATATGGAGCGCGCCAGAAGCGCTGTAAACGCGCCGCCTCAGCCTTCGCTGGCCGCTTGCGCTTCTGCGGCTTTGGCGTCGGCGAGGAATTTCTCCAGCCAGTGGATGTTATAGTGGCCGGCGACGACATCGTCATTGTCCACAAGACGGCGATGCAGGTCGAGCGTCGTGAACACGCCGCCAACGACCATTTCCTGCAGTGAGCGCTTAAGGCGCATCAGGCATTCACGGCGTGTGCGGCCATGAACGATCAGCTTGCCGATGAGAGAGTCATAGTAGGGCGGGATGCGATAGCCTGCATACGCCGCGCTATCGAGGCGCACATCTGGGCCACCTGGCGCATGGAACTCGGTGATGAGGCCGGGCGAAGGCACAAAAGTTTCGGGGTGCTCGGCATTGATACGGCACTCGATGGCGTGGCCGACGAGCATCACGTCTTCCTGCCGGAACGATAGCGCCTTGCCTTCGGCGATGCGGATCTGTTCGCGCACAAGGTCGATGCCGGTAATCATCTCGGTGACCGGATGTTCGACCTGCAGGCGGGTGTTCATTTCGATGAAGTAGAACTTGCCGTCCTCATACAGGAACTCGATCGTGCCGGCGCCGCGATAGCCGATCTTCTGCATCGCGCGGGCGCAGATCATGCCAATTTCTTCGCGCTGGATCTGGTTGAGCGCGGGCGAGGGGGCTTCCTCGAAGACTTTCTGGTTGCGGCGCTGCAGCGAGCAATCGCGCTCCCACAGGTGAGCCACGTTGCCGTGAGTGTCTGCGATCACCTGGATCTCGATGTGACGCGGGCCTTGCAGGTATTTCTCGAGATAGACCGCGTCGTCGCCGAAAGCGGCCTTGGATTCGGTCTTTGCGGTCTTCACCGCATTCTCGAGGTCGGCCTCGGTCATCGCGAGTTTCATGCCGCGCCCGCCGCCGCCGGCTGAGGCTTTCACGAGTACGGGGTAACCGATTTTCTTGGCGGCCTTCTTGGCCTCCGAAATCGATTCGAGCGCGCCTTCGGAACCGGGCACGCAAGGAACTCCGGCAGCGATCATCGCCTGCTTGGCGGCGATCTTGTCACCCATGATGCGGATATGCTCCGCCGTCGGACCAATGAAGGCGATGCCGTGGGCTTCCACCATTTCGGCAAACTGGGCGTTCTCTGAAAGGAAGCCGTAGCCAGGATGTATCGCATCGGCGCCGGTGATTTCTGCGGCCGCCAGGATGCGCGATTTCTTGAGATAGCTTTCCGAAGATGGCGCCGGGCCAATGCAGACGCTTTCATCGGCAAGGCGCACGGCCATGGCGTCCCGGTCGGCTTCTGAATGGACGACGACAGTGGACAAGCCCATTTCCTTGCATGCCCGGTGAATGCGCAGCGCGATTTCGCCGCGGTTGGCGATCAGAACTTTGCGGATGGGGCGGGGGTCGGTCATGCCTACTCGATCAGAACGAGCGGTTCGCCATATTCTACGGGCTGGGAATTCTGCACGTAGATCGCTTTGACGGTTCCTGGACGGTCAGCCTCGACCGGGTTGAAGGTTTTCATGGCCTCAACAAGCATGAGAATATCGCCCTTCTTCACCTTGTCGCCGATATTGATGTAAGCTTTCGACTGGGGATCGGCGGACAGGTAAACCGTGCCGACCATCGGCGATTTGACGGCATGATCAGGCACAGCCGATGTGGCAGCGATCAGGCCAGGGCCTGCCGGGAGCGCGAGAGGCGCTGCTGGGGCTGCAGCTGGCGCTGGCGCGGCGACCGCGGCATGCACGACCTGGGCGGACTGGCGCGAGACGCGCACCTTGAGGCCATCATGCTCGATCTCGATTTCGCCGAGGTCTCCTTCACGGAGGATGGCGGCAAGCTCACGGATCAGCCCGGTGTCCAGCTTGTTTTTGGAAGTACTCATGTTTTCAGCTCTCTCCCTGCCCGGAAAGCCGCAAGGCGGCTGTCAGTGCGAGTTCGTATCCAAAGGCACCTAGACCCGCGATCGTGGCGGTAGCAACGGGTGCAACATAGTTAACATGCCGAAAGGCCTCACGCGCTGCCGGATTTGACAGGTGCACTTCTATGGTCGGAATTTTGAGTGTTTTCAAGGCGTCGTGCAGTGCAATTGAGGTATGCGTATAAGCTGCGGCGTTAAGGATCAGGGCCGAGGCTTCGCGCCCCGCCTCCTGAACCCAACTGACAAGTTCGCCTTCGCTATTGGTCTGACGCGTGACAATTCCCGCCGCGCCCGGCTGCGACCGCAGCCGGGCATGAATATCTTCCAGGGTATCCCGGCCGTAAATCTCGGGCTCTCGTGTGCCGAGCAGATTGAGATTTGGCCCGCCTAGGACATATACCGGTTTCGACATGGGCCTCCGTTTGCGCTGGAACGCCGCGTGTTGCAAGAGGGCAACAGGTTGCAGGCTGCGATGAAGATCACACTTAACGGCGAACCGCTCGATATTGCGCCTGGCACGACAGTGGCGATGCTGGTACTTCGCCTGTCGGGCGAGACGGGCCGGGACCCGCGCAGCGTCGCGGTGGAGCGAAACCGGGAGATCGTGCCGAAGTCCGAACACGTCTCTACGGTGCTCGGCGAGGGCGACCAGATCGAACTCGTGCAGTTCGTGGGCGGCGGCTGAAGAGCGCCGAAACCGTCCATAAACTGTCCACACGGTCAGCCCGACTTGTGACCGGCCCGGCCTGAATTTGAGCGGAGGCGTTGACGCGTCCGGCAAGGACGGCCAGATCACCGCGCATGTCCGAATTGCAATCCGACGACCCGCTCATCATTGCCGGCAAGGCTTATAGCTCACGCCTGATCGTGGGCACGGGCAAGTATGCCTCCTACCAGCAGAATGCCGATGCGGCCCGCGCGGCGGGCGCGCAGATCGTAACCGTGGCGCTGCGCCGGGTGAACCTGTCGGACAGGACGCAGGAAATCCTCTCGGACTTCGTGAAGCCGACTGAGTTCACCTACCTGCCGAACACCGCGGGATGTTACACGGCTGAGGACGCGGTGCGCACCCTTCGGCTCGCGCGCGAGGCAGGCGGATGGAACCTCGTGAAGCTGGAAGTGCTGGCCGACCAGAAAACGCTGTACCCGAACATGCCGGAGACGTTGAAGGCCGCCGAAGCGCTGATCAAAGATGGCTTCGAGGTGATGGTGTATTGTTCGGATGATCCGGTCTATGCGCGCCTGCTGGAAGAGGCGGGCTGCTGCGCGATCATGCCGCTCGGCTCGCTGATCGGTTCAGGCCTTGGCATCATGAACCCGGTAAACATCCGACTGATCGTCGAAGCAGCGCGCGTGCCGGTGATTGTCGATGCAGGTGTCGGCACCGCCTCCGATGCGGCGATTGCCATGGAACTAGGGTGTGATGGGGTGCTGATGAATACCGCCATCGCGGTGGCCAAGGACCCGGTGCGGATGGCGCGGGGGATGAAGCACGCGGTGATTGCCGGACGTGAAGCGTACCTTGCGGGACGGATGCCGAAGAAAATGTATGCCGATCCAAGCTCTCCGCTGGCCGGCCTCATCTAGGCCACCCCGTGATCCAGGCGCGCGACTTCGACCTTCTGGTCTTTGATTTTGACGGAACGCTGGCCAACAGCGCTGGTTGGTTCCGGTCGATCCTTCCGGACATCGCCAAGCGCTTTGGTTTTCGTTGTCCTGATACGGATGAACTGGAAGTGTTGCGGCACAAGCCACCGCGCGAAGTGATGCGCATCCTGAAAATTCCGGGCTGGAAGCTTGTGTTCATCGCGGTGCATGTGCGCAAGCTGGCTGCCAAAGCCGAGGCTTTCCCGCTGTTTGACGGGGTGCCTGAATTGCTTCAGCAGATTGCCGCCAACGGCATCCGCATTGCCGTCGTCTCGTCAAATTCTGAGGTCAATGTGCGCCGCGCGCTCGGGCCGGAGCTTAGCGCGAAGGTGTCCGCGTGGAGCTGCGGGGCGGGCATGTTCGGCAAGGCAAAGCATTTCCGCGCCGTTCTGCGCGAGCTCAATGTACCCCCGCAGCGGGCGCTCAGCGTGGGCGATGAAATCCGTGATATCGAAGCGGCGCGCGTTGTCGGGTTGAGGGCAGCTGCCGTGGCCTGGGGCTTTGGCATGAAACCATCCCTTGAAGCCGCGAAACCGGATGTCGTATTCGAGACAGTGGTAGAGCTTCGGGACTTTCTGAGAACGACGTAGGGTCCCTCACTCCGGCCTCTGTCCTGCGCGCAGGAACAGCAGAGAGGTGGTTATGCCTGCACCAGCCCGATTTCGCGCAGGCGTTCCATGAGGAAGTCCTGCGCGGTGATCGGCGGTTCGGCTTTGCCGCCTTCGTCGAGGCAGCCGGGCAGAGCCTCAATCCGGAAGTCCTGGTTAAAGTGCAGGAAGAACGGTGTCGAGTAACGCGGGAACTTCGAACGCTCCGGGGACGGATTAACGACGCGGTGTGTGGTCGAAGGCAGGATGCCGGCCGTGTAGCGCTGCAGCATGTCGCCGCAATTGATAACAAGAGCGCCGGGCGGCGGGTTGACCGCCAGCCATTCGCCAGACCGGTGCGCCACTTCGAGGCCTGCTTCTTCCGCGCCAAGAAGAAGTGTGATGACATTGATGTCCTCGTGGGCGCCAGCGCGCACCGAGCCTTCTGGCGGTGGATCCATTTGCGGCGGATAATGCAGCAGGCGGAGTATCGAATTTCCGAAGTCCACCTTGTCCGCAAACCAGTCATCCGCGAGATCCAGGTGCAGGGCGACGGCCTTGAGAAGGTTTGCGCCGAATGCGTCCAGCGCTTCATAAAGCGCGCGCGTTGCCCGGTCGAAGTCCGGTACTTCGGTGACCGCCGGCGTGTCCTTCATGGACGCACGATAGGGCGACTGAGGCGGCAAGGCGCGCCCGGAGTGCCAGAATTCCTTGAGGTCGGCCTGGGCCTTTCCCTTCGCATTTTCGGTGCCGAACGGCGTATAGCCGCGCTGACGGCCGCCGGGGGCGTCGTGGTACTTTTCCTTTGCGTCGGCCGGCAGGGCGAAAAAAGCTTTGGTTGCGGCCAGGTTGGCGTCAATGGCGCTCTGCGCGACGGGATGGTCCGCAATGACGGCAAATCCGGTTTCACGGAACGAGCGGCCGAGGGCTGCGGCAAAGGCAGCCGGGTCCGAATGCCAGAGCGGATACGGGATCGGTTCGAAGTACTGGGTCATGAAATCAATCTGCCAGAAGCTCACTCTGACAGATAGGGGGCTCGTTAAAACCAGACAAGTTCAGCGGTTGCCGCCGCCCACATCGTAGAAGATGGAGAACTGAACCGGCAGCCCATTGCGGATAAACTGCTCGACGAACTGGTTCTGCTGCGAAATCCGGGTGCGCGGCACGTAGATCACGTCAAACCGGCGCAATGGCAGCCATGTGGCGAGCGACGGGTCATGCAGACCGGCGCGCACGTCAATCAGCGCCGAGCTGACTTTGCCGCCGGGCAGCCGCCGGATGAGGATGACGTCTTTCGCGGCCGCGTCGCGGGTCATGCCGCCTGCCATCAGGATAGCCTGGAGGGGGTCGATCTCGCCGGGCAGGTCGAACATGCCGGGCTCGCGCACTTCGCCGCCCACGAACACTTTCTGGGAGGCAAATTCGGTGGCGACGATGTCGAGGTCCGGATCGAGGAGTTCGCCGGCGAGCGCGTTGCGCAGGTCTGCTGCGAGTTCGTCAGGCGTGCGGGCCATGGCCATGACCGGCTCGGCCAGAGGCATGCGGACGCGGCCGTCGGGCGCTACGATGAGCTGGCGGGAGAGTTCCGGCGCCGTGTGGACGATGACTTCAATCTTGTCGCCTGGCGCCAGCATATAAACAGCGGCGGGCGTTTCGGGGCCAGACCAGAAGCCGGCCGGCAGCGCCGCTTCGCTTCCCGAAGTCGACGATGCGCACCCGTTCAGGCAAAGCGTCAATACAGTTGTGGCGAGGAAGATTGGGAGGCTGGCGCGCATGGGCCCTGGCTTTCCTGCACTTGCACGAATGCAATTTTTGCTGACCGCAGAGATCGGCGTTAATGATTAAGGAAATATCAAACCGGTGATGCGCATCTTCACTGTGGATTTCATTGATGTCAGGATCCGATATGCCGCAGGCGGATGGTGATACGAGCGGTGCTGCGCCTCCGGCAGGACGCCGCTCCGGGCTCGTGCGCCCCCGTCTGAGCCCGCTTGATCTGGCGGTACAATTCTGGCGTGCGCGTTGGCTGATGATTGCTGTGTTCGTGCCGATTTTCGTGATCGGCCTGGCGCTCGCTATGCTGTTACCGAGGACCTACACGTCGACTTCGCGGCTTCTGGTGTCGCTGGGCGACGAGTATGTGTATCGCCTGTCGGTGGGGCAGGGAGGCAACGCCAGCCTTGTTTCGCCTGAAGTCGAAGCGCTCGCTCAGTCCGAGATTTCACTGCTGGCGAGCCCGGTCGTGGCGAAGGCTGCGCTTGAGAAAGTGACGTTGAAAAAGGCGTATCCGGCCCTTGCGCGCAGCTGCAAGCCTGAGATGTGCGAGCGGATGGGCATCGCCGCCGTTGCCGAGAATCTCAAGGCTGGCGGCGCCCCGAAGAACCTCGTCATCGTTGCGCAGTTCGAGCACAAGGATGCTGCAATCTCCGCGGAGATGCTTAATGCGATTGTTGATGCGTACCTGAAATACCGCGCTGATGTTTTCACGGATAACCGTACCGACAGCTTCCGCGAGCAGCGTGAGCGCTTCGAGCGTGACCTTGCTGCTGAGGATGAAGCGATCCGCACCTACCTGCTCGAGAATAACCTGACCAACCTCGCAGCTGAGAGCGAGACCCTCCGGCAGCTTTACCAGGCGGCGAGCAATGAACTGCTCAATGCGCAGTCCAGGTTGCGCCAGTCCGAAGCTCAGCTCTCGAACTATCGCTGGCAGCTGGAGACCATTCCGCCGGAGCAGGATCTCTTTGTGGATGATACCAGTCGGCAAACCTTGAGTGCGCTGAAGCTCGAACGCGAGGAGAAGCTTTTGCGTTACCGTGAAGGCTCGCGTATGATCCAGGATCTGGACAAACGGATTGCGCAGTCGGCGGCGTTTCTCGGTTCGCGCGAAGGGCCGGGCGGCATTGTACGCCGCGGGCCCAATCCGCTTTACCAGCAGGTCGAGGCGGCAATCGCAACGTTGCGCTCCGAAGTTCAGGCGCTGAGGAGCAAGGAGACTGAACTCAAATCCCAGATTGCAGCGTTTGAAGTTCGCCAGCGGCGCATCCTTGCGCTTGAGCCCAATCTCCAGGAGATGCAGCGCAGCCGCGAAGTGGCCGAGCGCGCTGTTCGGGCGTTTGCCGATCGTGAAGTCGAAGAGCGCGCACGCAATGAACTCACCCAGCGCAGTGTCAACAACATCCGGTTGCTCGAGCCTGCGACGGTGCCGGTGAAGGGGGCGAGCCTGAAGGTGCCGGCGGCGATCCTGGCGTTGCTGTTTGCCGGCTTCACGGCGCTTGTGGCAGGCCTGATGCGTACGTTCACACGTGCCGGTTTTGCGACGGCGGGCTCGGTCGAGCGCACGCTTGGCCTGCCTGTCCTTGCCACGATCCGGAAATACTGAGTGTAGTTGAGTATGCGTGACCTCAGAAAAGACGTTGCAGACCTTTGGCGGGCGGCTTCGCAGCTGACGTCCACGAGGGGTGGCCGGGTGATCCAGTTTATTTCCGCCCATTCCGGGGAAGGCACAAGCAGTGTTGCGGCTTCCTTCGCGCTGATTGCGGCGAGCCGGTCGACAAAGACAGCTTGGCTGGTTGACCTGGATGTTCGCAAGAACCCTCAGTACACAGCGTTTTCACACGGCACGATCAAGGATGTTGCGCGCCCGGGGCATGCGCTGGACGCATCGCTTGGCGCTGAGCAGATCTATTCGGTAACGGGGCATGAGAACGAGCCTGCTTATGGCAAGCTCTTGAACGCGCATCAGATTCAAGGGCTGCGCCTGCTGATCACGCATTTCCGGAACGACCGGCTCTCGCAAGGGCAGAAGGTGCAGCTGCGCACGGCGCCTGGCTGGTGGACGGCGCTTCGCACGGCCGCCGATTGGATCGTGGTCGACTCGCCCGCAACGGACCGGACGCGCGCGGGGCTGGCCTTTGTTTCGCAGGCGGATGGTGTTGTGCTGGTCGTCAAGGCAGACGAGACGTCTGCAGCGGATGTCGCGGGGCTGAAACAGGACGTTGAGCTGCACGGCGGCCAAGTGATCGGTGTCGTGATGAACCGCATTCAGGACGACGCCCTGATCGCTGCTCGGTTCGAGAAGCCGAACTAGAGCTGCGCGGCGCCGTAAAAGCGGAACCGGACCTACCAGACGAGTTTGCCGAGCCCGCGGACTGCGCGGTCAAGATGCCACGCGCGGTTCGGACGACGGGTGATCCATCCGGCAGCATAGCGCAGGCTGTGCGTATTCAGCTTGTAGACGCCGACGAGCATCCAGAGAGCGACCTTGAACCAGTTTACGGGTTTTTCCTGGCGGGCCATCGTCATCGGGCCCTGACCATATCCGAGCGCGCGGCGAAGCGTATATCCAAGCTGCGCCCGTGACGGCGGGACGTGTTCGAGCACGACCGCTTCGGCGCACCATGGGAAGCGTCCGCCAGGCTTGCGGACGCTGCGGAACAGCTGGCCGTCCACAGGAGGCCACGGATTGCCGCGACGCTTATGGGGGCAGGAAGACTGCGCCCGACCGCCTGCTTCCCGATTGCGAAATCGAAGGCGAGGGCCAGCTGGAAAGCGGCGGCTACGGCAATTGGCAACGCGAGGAAGGGAAGAACCTGGAGCAGGTGTGTGGTGGCGCAGGCGGGCAAAGCGAGGACCGCGCACATAGCCGCTGCAGCGATTGCGGCCCATCGGGCGCCCGCGGGAAGGATGGTGGACGCGATCTTCGACCGGTGCTGGCCCATGCGCCTGTGCGGCGTAGGCACGGGAGACGGGGCTTTGGGCCGGTGTGGGGCGAGGGGAAGGAGTTGTGCAGCAATTGACATATGGAGATAGGGAGCCTGCCTGAGGGAAGAGCCCGCGTCCCGGATAACGACTTAACTTCAGTATCCGGTTGAAGCGGATCCCGAATTTCATCGGCTTGCGGGACTTGCGGAGGGGAGTGGCTTTCAATAGACCCCTCTGTTCCGCGCTGGAGAGGTGGCCGAGTGGTCGAAGGCGCGCCCCTGCTAAGGGCGTATACCTTTACGGGTATCGAGGGTTCGAATCCCTTCCTCTCCGCCAGCTGCACAAGATCACGCCCCTTACAACACTCTGAACTTGTTGAATTTATTGCACAATTCTGCACTGCGTTGCAGGCGTTCGAACTTGAACTGCTGCACATTTTGCTACACATTTTGCTGCACAAAGTCCGCTAAGCGTGACGGAGGCGTGCATGTCGATCGTGAAACGCGGGAGCACGTTCCAGCTGCGCCGCCGGGTGCCGCAAAGGTATCGCGCGGTTGAGCCGAGAGGCGTGGTCTGGATCAGCCTGCATACAGATTCCGAGACGGGCTGACAGCAGCGGCTGATCTATACTGGGCAGCACGAAATTGGCGGGATGTTGCAGTAGCGTTACACATACGAGGTAAGCAGGCTCAGTATTGACTGTTCTCCTCAATAGGTTCGCTCCAATGAAATGGTCTGTGCTTGCCGCCATGGCACTTTTCATATCCTACCCGGCACTTGCTCAACCTCTGACAGCCGTGTTGCCGGAGCCCCTTCTTGCGGCAGACGTGCCGGCTGGCAAGATCGTACCTGATGTGCTGCGCTGCCTGCGGGACAGGAACACGACGCTTGTCAGCGCACACAGGGGCGGCTGGGGGCCCGGTTATCCGGAGAATGCAATCGAAACCCTGGCCCATACACTGTCGCGCGGCCCGTTGATTATCGAAATCGATATTCGCCGCACCGCAGACGGAGTGCTGGTTGTGCTGCATGACGATACACTCGAGCGGACGACCACAGGCACAGGGGCTGTCAGCGAATTGATGATGGAGGAAATTAGCAACCTGCAACTCGTCGATGCTGAAGGAACGGTGACGGACTTTCGCGTCCCTCTTCTCAGTGAAGTGCTGGAATGGGCTCGTGGCAGGGCGCTCCTGCAGCTGGACGTCAAATCGTCTGTTCCAGTCGAAGAGGTTGTTGCCGCGGTCGCCGAGCACGATGCGATCGGCTACTCCGCGGTCGTCAGCTACACGCTTGAAGATGCGCTTCGCGCGGCGGCGGCAAATCCGCGCGTCGCGCTGTCGATTGAGATCACTGACCGGGAACGGCTAGAAGCTCTCATCGCGGCTGGAGTAGCGCCTGGACGCATCATGGCCTGGAGCGGCGTCCACCCAGCGCCAGTTCCAGACATCTGGGCTATGCTTCGCGAAGCCGACATACCAGTTGCCTTCGGCGCTCTCTGGTACATTGACACCGCTGTTTCGGACACTGGCGATGCTTCCATCTATTCGGAAATTGCTGATGGCGGAGTCGCGGTCATCGCGACCGACCTCCATTGGACCGCGTATGACACCCTTGCAACACGCCAGGATACATTGGCCGCCTATCGCGCCTGCCTGAGCCCCTGATTTAGCCATACACCTTTATACGCAAGGGCCGCAAAGACGTCACGGAGCCTTCGCCAACGCGTCGCAAAACAATCGTAGCCGCAAGGAATGTTCAAGCAGACCTATTCCATTTCGTCCTCCGCCTTTCAGGCAGGTTTTGTTGCCGTGACCGGGATGATTGTGATTACCGCCGCGTCAGGCCTCTCGGCCTCGGCGTCCGAGCCCACTAGCTACAGTCCTTTGATCTATGAGGCGAGCTTCTTTGCCGATGCCACGCCCGCCACCGCGCTCGATATGGTTCGCCGCGTGCCGGGCTTCAGGATAGAAGAGGGCGAGGACCTGCGGGGCTTTTCAGGCGCGGTTGGTAATGTGCTGGTCAATGGCGCCCGGCCAGCCTCCAAGATCGAGCCTCTCAGCACGCTTCTCGCGAGAATCCCAGCGCGCAGGGTGATCAGGCTGGAGCTTATTCGCGGCGGCG